>Ga0075011_10000512_pt1 | contig 20690 bp, 15 predicted proteins | sample TARM_MetaG_T_14_FD_72354 | JGI IMG/M metagenome (GOLD analysis project Ga0075011, IMG submission 72354) | Freshwater microbial communities from Pennsylvania, USA, analyzing microbe dynamics in response to fracking - TARM_MetaG_T_14 | ecosystem: Environmental > Aquatic > Freshwater > River... | reverse complement strand
CCGCCGTCGTCGACTCCCCGCTGCGGCTGCTCGGCGGGGCCGCGATCCCGATGCAGCTCCTCGCCTTCGGCATGTCCCTGCACGGGCTGCGGCTGTTCGGGCCGGGCTCGGCGCGGGCCGCCGCCGCGGTGGCCGCGGGCATCAAGGTCGTGCTCATGCCTGTGCTGGCCTTCGTCGTCGCGCGCTTCGTGGTGCGGGCCGACGACGACCTCGTCTTCGCCGCCGTCGTGCTCGCTGGCCTGCCGGTGGCGCAGAACGTGTACAACTACTCGGCCCGCTTCGGCCGCGGCGACGACCTGGCCCGCGACGTCATCCTGCTGTCCACCCTCGCCGCCCCGGTCACGCTCGTCCTCGCGGCGGCGCTGCTGCGGTAGCCGACGGCGCGCGACCGCTACGCGGTCAGGCGGGGCCGCGCAGGGCGGCCACGATCTCTTGCGGTCCGAAGGTGCGCACCGACGACGGCAGGTCGCCGCGAAACCCGCTGCGCGAGACCGCGAGCAGGGTGGTGGTGGCCGGGTCAAAGCCCGGGACCTGCGGCGCCGCGGCGCTCAGCGCCGCGAGCGTGCGCGCGCCGAAGGGCGAGGTCGTCCACGTGATCGAGCCGACGGCGAGCACCTTGCTTGCTGGCGGCTGCGGGCGGTCGGCGACGACGACGTCGACCTCGACGGAGTTGTTCCGGGTCCAGTACGCGCCGACGTGCTGGTGGATGCCGTCGACACCGAGGTCCGGCGCGCTCATCCGCAGCAGGGCATCGCGCACCACCGGCTCGACGGCGCGACCGCGCCACCCCGCCCACTCCGCCTCCCAGAGCGCGAGCACGTCGCGCCCCCTGCCCCGGTCGACCAGGGCGATCCACGGCTGGACGAAGCGCAGCCAGAACCGCAGGTAGGGGTCGCGGATCGTGTAGCGGGCGGTCCTGGTCGTCGGCTTCGTCGAGGTGGGCAGCACCTTGTCGACGACGCCGAGCGCGAGCAGGTCGGTCAGCCGCCGGTCCACTGTGGCGGCGGGGACTGTCCCGCCCAGACTCCGCACGATCTGGCCGAAGTCCGACTCTCCCTGCCCGATGGTGGTCAGGACCGCGCGCGCGGCGCGGTCGGAGTCCACCTCGGCATCCAGCGACAGCTCAGCGGAGACGACGAGCGGGCTGGTCGCGCGGCTCAGCGCGGAGTCGAGGTACTCCCGCAGGCTTGCACCCTCGGGCCAGTCCGCTGCGAGCAGCGGCATGCCGCCGGTGACGAGGTAGGCGTCCACGGCGTCGGCCGCGTCGAGGCCGAGCATGTCCGCGAGGTCCGCCGCGGTGAGCGCCTCGATCCGCATGGTGGTGGCGCGGTTGTGGAAGGGGCGGTCGTGGGCGTTGAGGCGCTCCATCATCGACAGCGTGGAGCCGACGCCGAGGAGCAGCACCGGCAGCCGTGACAAGTCGCGATCCCAGGCACGCTGGAGCGCACCCTCGAAGACCGCCGCCTCGTCCATGAGGTAGGGGATCTCGTCGATGACGACGAGGCTGGGCGCGTCGGTCGGCAGCGCCGCCGCGAGGAGCCGGAAGGCTGCGTCCCAGTCGGTGGGCCGCTGCCCGGCGAAGAGGCTCGCACCCGGCAGCGTGGAGCGCGCGGCCTCCTCGGCGAAGAGGCGCATCGCCTCGACGGGCGGGTGCCGGTCCGCAGTGAAGAAGACGCTGGGGAGACCGGACTCGTCGACGAACTGCTGCACCAGGCGGGACTTGCCCACCCGCCGCCGCCCACGCATCAGCAGGGCGCGGCCGGGCCGGTCGCCACCCTTGCCCACCGCGGCGAGCAGCGTCCGCAGTTCGGACAGCTCGCGCTGACGCCCGACGAAGCTACGCATCCGACCCCCTGGCTCGTGATTCTCTCACCGCTGATTGTATCAACGGTGAGAGAATCGGCGTGCTCAGCCCAGGGCGGCGCCGACGAACTCGCCGATCACCTCGCGCCAGGCGAAGCCCAGGTCAGCGAGAGCGTCGAAGGAGATCCACACGTCGGGGTCGAGGGCGTCGGCGAGAGCCGCGCGCAGCTCCGCCTCGGTCAGGCCGGCGGGCAGCACGATGAGCGGCGCACCGGGCATCGGGTCGGCCACCCAGTGATGCCCGGCGTCGCGGGCGCGGCGGGCGAAGTCGAGGGCGTCCCGCTGCGCGATGGCGAACCGTTCGGCCTGGTCACCCTCGTCGACGACGACGCCGGGCTGCTCGAAGTCCGGGTGTGCGGCCTCGCAGTAGGCCCAGGCCGCCGCGGCGACCGGGTCCTGCGTGAAGTACGCCGCCGAGACAGGGACGACGACGCCGCGACCGTCGTCCCCCTGGCCGAAGATGTGCGCCAGGCCGGGCCGCGGGTCGCCGGACAGCTCATCGAGCAGGCCGGCGGGGGACGACTGTTGGCTCGCCTGGAGGCGCAGGTCGAGGAGCTGCTGGGCGAAGTCGTCGACCACCCGCACGTTGCCCCACTCATCGAGGGAGCCCTCGAAGCCCGCGTCGGTCACGCAGGCGAGGAAGCGCGCGGCGGGGTCACCGCCGGTTGCCGCACCCGCGCCGTCGTCGTCGGACCCACCCCCGGACCGCTCGTCGGCCTCGGGGGCGGGCGCCACGAGCCCGGCGTCGGCAGGGTCGATGCGACCGGCGTCGGCGTCGGACGCGGTGGAGCACCCGGCGAGCAGCGCGACGGCGAGCACCCCGACGGGAGCGGCGGAGAGAAGGCGGTTCCGGTTCATGCCCTCAACCCTGCGCACCCCCCGGTTCACCCGCGGTCCCGACCCACCGAACCGCTGCCGAACCGACCGCACCGGCTGTCATCGGCCGGTGCAGGCTCAGTGCTGCCAGAGCGCGGTGACCGGCGCGATGTGCAGCCAGTCGTGAACGGTCTGGACGGCTCCGCCGCCCGCATGGAGCAGCACTCCGACGACGTTGCGGTCCGGGTAACTGTCCCGGAGTGCGCTGAGGTTCTTCCAGTGCTGCCGGGTGGGGGTGGTCGTCGCCTTCACCTCGATCGCCAGGAGGGTTCCGCCCTCGGTCTCCAGCACCAGATCAACCTCCAGCCCTCCAGCCTCCCGCAGGTGGTGGACGGTGTAAGGGGTCGCCGTCCATCCGCGCTGCTTCATCAGCTCGAGCGCCACGAACTGCTCGATCAGGGATCCCAGGTACTCACGACCACCGGGTGCGAGCACCTGCTCCTCGGTGACCCCGGCCAGGGCCGCCGACAGGCCGGTGTCGACCAGTCCCGCCTTCGGCTTACGCACCAGCCGACGTGCCGGGGAACGGTTCCAGGCGGGGGTCTCGACGACGACCCGCATGGCCTTGGCCGTGCGCCAGTACCCGTCGACCGTCGACTCGGCCACCCCGAGGTACCGAGCCAGGCCCGCCTTGACGAGCTCGGCCTGGCCGTGGGCCGCGAAGTACCGCAGCAACCGGTCGAACTGGTCGGCGTAGCCCCGACCCGCGAGTTCACGCGCGTCATGGTCCGCGAGGCGGGTGGCGTACGACGTGAGCCACCGGCGCGCCCGCTGAGGCGTTCGCGCGACGGCTTCAGGGAACCCTCCGCGAAGCACCGCCGAGACGTCGAGCGGCTCGAAGCCCCGCCCCGCAGGCCCCGAGAGCATCCACGTCACGAAGTCCTCGGGCACGGCGCGGCGCGCGATCTCCCCCTGACTGAAGGGGAACACCTCGATCGTCTCCGCCCGGCCCGCGAGCGAGTCCCCTGCTCCCTTGACCTGAAGGAGGTCCGCGGACCCGGTCAGCAGGAACCGCCCCGGCCGGCGATCGGCGTCGACGTTCGCCTTGATCGGCACCAGGAGCTCGGGGGCGCGCTGCGCCTCGTCGATCGCGAGCATGCCTTCGGCGTACTGACCGACCACCGCGCGAGGATCCTCCTTCGCCAGGTCGAGGACCAGGGAATCGTCGAGCGTGATCGTCATCGTGGGGCGCTCGTCCGCGATGATGCCGACGAGCGTGCTCTTGCCGACCTGGCGGGCGCCCTGCAGCACGACAACGGGCGTGTCAGCGAGCGCCTCGGTGACGGCGGGAAGGGCGAAACGTGGCACCACGGCGGTCTCGGACATGGCCTCATCCTGCCAGAATCCGAAGTTCTACGACGGGTATGCCGAAGTTCTGCAGGACTTGCGCCGAAGTTCTACGGCCCAGGAGCCGAAGTTCCACAGCAGCCCAGCCGAAGTTCTGTACCGCCCGACGACGGCGTCGTCGTGCCGCATCACGCCCCCGGCTGCGCCGTCGAACCGGAAGCGAACCGGGCCGCGGGGAGCATGGGGGCATGCGCATCCTGATCGTGGAGGACGAACGGCCGCTCGCCGACGGGCTCGCCGACGGGCTGCGGCGCGAGGGGCACGCCGTCGAGGTGGAGTACGACGGCGCCGCCGCCCTCGTCGCGCTCGGCCGCGCGGACTTCGACGTCGTCCTGCTCGACCGCGACCTGCCCGTGCTCAGCGGCGACGCCGTCTGCTCCACGCTGCGCACGCAGGGCAACCCGGTGCGGGTGCTCATGCTGACCGCGGCAGGCACGCTCGACGATCGGGTCGCCGGCCTGGACCTCGGCGCCGACGACTACCTGACCAAGCCCTTCGCCTACGTCGAGCTGCTCGCCCGCCTGCGGGCGCTCGGGCGCCGGGTGACCGCCGTCGGCTCCGGGACGGTGCTCGATGCCGGGGGCGTGCGCATCGACACCGTGCGGCTCACCGCCGAGCGCGACGGCCGCCCGCTGCGCCTGACCCCCAAGGAGTACGGGGTGCTCGAGGCGCTGCTGGCCGCGCGCGGGGCGTGGCTGAGCGTCGACGAGATCGTCGAGGACGTGTGGGAGCAGCCCGAGGAGCGGCGGCGCACGGTCGTCAAGGCCACCATCCACACCCTGCGCCGCAAGCTCGGCGACCCCGACCCCATCGAGAGCGCCGCCGGTTTCGGCTACCGCATCCCGGCGCCGTCCGACGCCGGCGCCGCTAGCGGCCCGGTGGGCGGCCCGGTGGGCGGCCCGGTGGGCGGCCCGCCGGCATCGGATCGAGCCTTCGATACCGAATCGAGCGATCAAGCACTCGATCCGAGCTCAAAGGCTCGATCCGACGGCGGCGCCCGCCCCCGCGGCGCGACCCCCGCCGCCCCCGCAACCCCGGCCCACCCGTGAAGGGCTCCTTTCGGCGACGGCTCACCGCGCTGATCGCCGTCGTCTTCGTCGTCGGCGGGGCCGCGCTGCTCGGCGTGCAGTACCTGCTGGTGATGCGCCTGCTGGAGCAGCAGGTGGACGAGCAGACCGTCGAGACCGTGGTGCAGGTGCCGGACCACGACAGCGGCGTCGTCGAGCGCGAGGTGGTGCGCGAGCCGATCCCGGAGCGCCCCAGCGCGGCAACCGCGGCACAGGCCTGCCCGGAGGGCACCGACACCTGGTGGATGGTGTCGGGAGTGGGCGAGTTCCCCGTCGGCGGCATCCCCCTGGGGTCCGTCGACCCCGACACCCCACTCTGGGGGCTCTGCCGAGACGACGCCGGCGACGTCGTGCACCGGTTCGAGCTCAACCTGACCAGGTTCGACGTCGACGTCGACCGGTTCCTCCATGACGACGCCGCGACGCCGAAGGAGCGCGCCGAACTCCTCACCCGGGTCATCAGCGAGACCACCACCCGCACCACCACGCACGTCTCGCAGGAGGTGCTGCGCTCGCTCGCGCTGTGGTCGGTCGGGATGCTCGCCACGTTCGCCGCCGTCGCCGTGACCGCCGCGTGGTGGCTGTCGCGCCGCTCGCTCGGCCGGATCGCGCGCATCACCGCGGCCACCCGCGCCATCTCGCACGACGACCTCGACCGCCGTCTCGACCTGCCCGGCCCCGCCGACGAGATCAAGGAGCTGGGCGACACCATCGACGCCATGCTCGACCGCATCGAGGACGCGTTCACCCGCCAGGACCGCTTCATCGCGGGCGCCTCGCACGAGCTGCGCACCCCGCTGACCACCACCCGCACCCTGCTGGAAATCCCCCTCGACCAGGGTCGTTTCCCCGACGACGTCGCCCCCGCCGTGCGCGGCGCGCTGGAGGCGAACGCCCGCAGCGAGCGCCTCATCGCCGCGCTGCTGACGCTGGCCCGCTCGCGGCGGTCGGCGCACAGCACCACGCCCGACGACGGCGGCGCGGTGTCCGGCGGCGTGACCGACCTGCGCGACCTGACCGCGGCCCTGCTCACCGAGCGCGAGGCCGAGGCGGCGCAGCGGGACGTGACCCTCGCCCCGCTCCGTGCGGCGGCCTCCGCCGCCCCGCGACCGCTGCCCGACGACGTCGCGCACGCCGCGGCTCCCCATGCCACGTCGGCCGGTCCCGTCGCCCCGGCGTCGTCGGCCGGCGGGTTCTCGGCCGGCGGTGCCCTCCCCGTCGCCGCCGACCCCGGCTTCCTCACCCTCGCCATCGGGAACCTGCTCGACAACGCCGTGAAGCACAACCGCCCGGGTGGCACCGTCGAGGTGCGCTGCGGGGAGACCCCCACGGCCACCTGGGTCGAGGTGTCGAACGACGGCGCCGACCTCACCGCCACCGACCTGGACGCGCTGCGCGAGCCCTTCCACCGCGGCGACCGCTCCCGCCTGGCGGGCGAGGGCCTGGGCCTCGGCCTGGCCCTCGTGGACACGGTCGCCACCGCCGTCGGCGGCACCCTGCACCTCACGGCACGCCCGCAGGGCGGCCTCACTGCCCGCCTCAGTGTGCCGCGGGACGTCTCCTAGAGCGCCCTCGTGCGGCGGCGGCTCGTGGTGACGTGACCGGTGACGTGACTGGTGACCTGACCGGACGCCTGGCCGGTCACCTGAGCGGTCATCTGGCCGCGAGCTTGAGTGCGACGAGGCCGCGCAGGTCGGCGAGGTCGGCGGCCGTGCGCACGGTGAGCTGCGTGCTCACCAGCCTGCCGCCGGAGATGGGCTCCGTGGCGGCGATCTGGTCGCGCAGGTGCTGGGACAGGGTGTCGGCCGCGAGCAGCCGGTCGCGCAGCCGTTCGGCGAAATGCACCCCTACGCCGACCCCCTCGGTCTCGACGGCCAGCCAGGCGATCGTCTTGGCGCCCTTGGTCGCCTTCCCGAACCACCCGCCGTCCCGGTAGTACCGCCAGACCACCGTGACCCCGGCATCAGCGAGCAGCCCCACCACCTGTTCCCCCATCGTCGGGTCAACCCCGGCGTCGGCCAACGCGTCGGCGATCGCCCGCGCGGTCGGTTCGACCATCGGATCCGTGAACAGCGACGTCATCGCGGCAGGATAGATCGCACGAATCGCACGGATCGCACGGAGGCCGCTCCTGACTCGCGAGCCGTCACACGCCCAGCGCGAGGCGCACGCCGTCTGACACCTGACGCATGAGATACGCCGGAACGCGACCCACGGGGAACGGGTCGAGGAACTCGCGGCTGACCGGCCCGACCTGAGAGACGTTCGCCACCGAGTCGCGATCCAGCCCGCTGGCCTCGGCCGCGATGAGCACGTTGCCGGGGAAGGCGTCGAGCGCGGTGTTGGAGGTCAGCGGGACCACGAGCACGGTGTTGATGCGGGTCGCGAGAAGCCAGTCGTCCTGGATGACGATCGCGGGACGGCGCTTGGCGGGCTCGCTCCCTCGGGGTTCACCGAAGTCGACCCAGGTGATGTCGCCCCGCGCGGTCACCACTCGTCGTCCCCGAAGTGTTCGCGAGCGACCCGTTCGCGCAGCTCGCGAGTCTCGTCGCCGGGCTGGCCGACCCGGGCGATCACGGCGTCGGCGACGGCGGTGAGGTCCGAGGTACCTTCCAGCTCGTCGGCGTACCGGTCGGCGGCTTGGACGTAGAACTCGGATCGGTTGAGGTGGTGCTTGGCGGCGACGCGCGCATGCCGCTCCGCTTTCAGGTCAGGAACCGAGATCGCGGTCTTCATACACAGAGTATAGACAGCGAGTATAACGAGTCATACCCACGAAACGGTGCGTGGTAGCACGTACGCCCCGCGACGGAGGGTGGGGTGCCCAAGATCCGCCTGCGGGGCGACGACGGCCGCCGCGACGCTGCGTAGCGTCGTCCCTGTTCACAGCCCCGCTGGCGCTCCGTACGGAGCGTCGGCCGATCGAAGGACTGCACGATGAGCACCACCACGCCCACCCCGACCTCCCCCGGCAGCGCGCGCACGCCCCTGATCGTGGTCCTGGCGTGCGTCGCCGGGCTGGCGCTCGCCGCCGGGGCGTTCGTCGGGCTCACCTCCGGCGGCGGCCTGCAAAGCCTGTTCGGGACGCCCACGATCTCCGCGGCGAACGGGGCGAGCCCCGAGGAACTGGCCGACGCCGTCGTAGGCCGCTGGGGCACCGCGGACGACGGCTCGCACCACTACGAGCTCCTCGCGGACGGCACCGGCTCGCGGTCCGACCGGGACGGGGACAGCCGGATCGGCTTCACCTGGCACATCACCGACGAAGGCTCCCTGGCCCTGCGGGACCTGCCCGCCCTGCCCGACGAGGACTGGGCCATCAGCGTGCGCGGCGGGAACCTGCTGCGCTTCGAGGATCCGGCCCGCCCGGAGTGGAGCCTGTCGCTGGCCCGGCGCGACTCGGCGCCGAGCGCGTAGCACGACGACGCGACCCTCTCACCCTTGCGCGATCAGTAGCCTCGCGGCATGCCCACCTCGCCGCCCGACGCCGCCGCCCGGTTGCGGCGCCGCGGGCGGTGGGAGCGGCGCACCGGCCCCGCGCTGACGGTGGCCGCGCTCGTCTTCCTCGCCGGGTATGCGCTGCCGATCATCTGGCCGGAGCTCCCGGCCGGTGTGCAGGCAGCGTGCCGGTGGACGATGAACGCGGCCTGGGCCCTGTTCGGGATCGACTTTGCAGTCCGGTTCTCGCTGGCGCGGGAGCGTGCGGCGTTCCTGCGGCGGCACGTCTTCGACCTCGCCGTCGTCGCCCTGCCCCTGATCCGGCCGCTGGCGCTGCTCAAGGTGATCGCGGCGATCTCGGTGCTCAAGCGGGCGGGGGTCGGCACGCTACGCGGCCGGGTGGTCACGTTCGCCACCGGGGGGACGGCGCTGCTCGTCGTCGTCGCCGGTCTGGCCATCACCGACGCCGAGCGCGGGCAGCCCGGCGCCACCATCGCGGGGTTCGCCGACGGCGTCTGGTGGGCAATCGCCACGATCACCACTGTCGGCTACGGCGACCGCTACCCGGTGACCGGGATGGGCAGGGTGATCGCGGCCGGGCTGATGATCGCCGGGATCGCGTTGCTCGGTCTCGTCACGGCCACGTTGGCTTCGTGGTTCGTGCAGCGCATCGCCGACGACGAGGCCGAACAGCAGGCGGCCACCCGCGCGGAGATGGACGAGCTGGTGCGGGAGGTGCGCGCGCTGCGTGAGGCCCTCGCCGAGACGCGCGGGCTAGGGTCGGGCCCATGATTCGCGCCGTGGTGTTCGACGTCGGCGAGACCCTCGTCGACGAAACCCGGATCTGGACCCGCTGGGCGGAGCGCCTCGGGGTGACGCCGCTGACGATGCTCGGGCTGATCGGGGCGTGCGCCGCCCGCGACCTGCCCGTCGAGGCGGCGTTCGACGTCGTCTCCCCCGGCTTCGACGTCGCCGCCGCGGAGGCCGCGTGGGCCGCCGAAGACCCGGACGGCCTGCGCAACCAGTTCGACGCCGACGACCTGTACCCCGACGTCGTCCCCGCCCTGACCGCCCTGCGCGCGGACGGGTTGCGGCTCGTCATCGCGGGGAACCAGCCGCCGTCGGCCCTCGCCGCCCTGCGCGCGATGGACCTGCCGGTGGACGAGATCCGCAACTCCGCCGAGATCGGCGCGGAGAAGCCCTCCCCTGCCTTCTTCGCCGCGGCCGCCGAGCTCGCGGGCGTGCCCGCGGACCAGATCGCGTACGTCGGCGACCGCACCGACAACGACGTGCTCCCCGCCGCCGACGCCGGGATGCTCCCCGTGCTGATCCGCCGCGGCCCGTGGGGCTACCTCCACGCCCGCCGCCCGGAGGCGGCCCGCGCGCACGTCATCGACTCGCTCCTCGACCTGCCCGCCCTCCTGCGCCGCTGACCACGGGCGCCGCTCAACCCGGGCGCCGCTGACCACGGGACCGGCATCGCCGCGCGCCAACGGGGCGTCCGTTCGTGGCCCGCGCCACTCGCCGGTCTCGAAGGCCCGCTCTAGCCTCACTCGTATGGCCGCGCCGGAGCGAGTTGTCGACGTCCACGTGGTCGCCGACTCGACGGGCGACACGGGAGCCCGCGTCGCGCGTGCCGTCGACGCGCAGTTCCCCGACCTCGAGGTGACCGTCGTCAGGCATCCGCGGATCAGCACCGTTGACGACGTCGACCGGGCGCTCGACGCCCTGCGGGAGGCACCGGAGAACGCCGTCGTCTTCTGCACGATCGTGAACCAGCCGCTCCATGCCCGGGTCGAGGCGACCTGCCGCGAGCTCGGCGTCCCGTTCGCGGACCTGATGGCTCCGGCGCTCGACGCCGTCACCTCCCGCACCGGCCTGCACCCGGCCCGCGTGGTGCACCCGGTGGGCCTGGCCGCCGACTACTTCGAGCGCATCCACGCAATGGAGTTCGCCATCGCGAACGACGACGGGAACCTCACCGACTCGCTCACGGAGGCGCAGATCGTGCTGGTGGGCGCCAGCCGCACCGGCAAGACGCCGCTGTCGATGTACCTCGGGTACCTCGGCTACCGCACCGCGAACGTGCCGCTGGTGACCGGCGTTGCCGCCCCGAAGGAACTGTTCGAGGCCGCCCCGTGGAAGATCGTGGGCCTGACGATCGACCCCGAGCGGCTGCTGTCGATCCGCAAGCGGCGGGTCGCCCTCATGGGGGCCGCCGGGCGCGGGCTCGGCGCGAGTACCTCCGACCGGCTGGGCGGCTACGCCGACCTGGCCAAGATCTTCGACGAGCTGGACGAGGTGGCGCGCATCCAGAAGCGCCTCGGCTGCCCGGTTCTCGACACCACCTCCCTCGCCCTCGAGGAAGCCGCGGGACGCGTCATCGAGATCGTCTCCGCACGCCGTCGGGCGCACGGTGCGCCCGCGGAACCACCAGGCCCTTACTCGGAAGGACCCTGAAATATGACCGACCGTCTTGTCTTCGACTTCGCCGAGGGTGACGCCTCGCAGCGGTCCCTCCTGGGTGGCAAGGGTGCCAACCTCGCGGAGATGACCCGCATCGGCGTCAACGTGCCCGACGGCTTCACCATCACCACCACCGCCTGTGTCGCCGCGATGAACGCCGACGGCGCCTGGCCCGCCGACCTGTGGGCGCAGATCGAGGACCGCCTCGCCGCGCTCGAGCAGCGCACCGGGCGCGTCTTCGGCGGCGCCGAGCGCCCGCTGCTGCTCTCGGTGCGCTCCGGCTCGGTGTTCTCCATGCCCGGCATGATGGACACGATCCTCAACCTCGGGATCTGCGACGACGCCGCAGCCGCGCTCGCCGAGGAGACCGGCAACCCGCGCTTCGCGTGGGACTCCTACCGCCGCTTCCTGCAGATGTACTGCTCGGTGGTCGAGGACGTCCCGCACCACGCCTTCGAGGACGAGCTCGCCGCCCTCAAGGCCCGCCGCGGCACCACCGCGGACACCGACCTCACGGTCGAGGACCTCCAGGAGCTCGTCACCACCTACAAGCGGGTGGCCCGCGAGGCCGGGGCCGACCTGCCGGACGACCCGCGCGAGCAGCTCCGCCGCTCGGTCGACGCCGTCTTCAAGTCGTGGGGCAACCCGCGCGCCCGCGTCTACCGCGACCTCAACTCGCTCCCGCACGACGTCGGCACCGCCGTCAACGTGCAGCAGATGGTCTTCGGCAACCGCGGCGACGACTCGGCCACCGGCGTCGCCTTCACGCGCAACCCGGCCACGGGCGCCAAGGAGCTGTACGGCGAGTTCCTCATCAACGCGCAGGGCGAGGACGTCGTCGCCGGCATCCGCACCCCCAACCACCTCTCCGAGCTCGAGGCCAAACTCCCGCACGCCTACGCGGAGTTCCTGGAGAACATGGCCCGCCTCGAGGCGCACTACGGGGACATGCAGGACATCGAGTTCACCATCGAGGACGGTGAGCTCTTCATCCTGCAGACCCGCAACGGCAAGCGCACCGCGGCGGCCGCGCTGAAGGTCGCCCGCGACCTCGTCGACGAGGGGGTCATCGACCGCGAGACCGCGCTGCGCCGCATCGAGCCGGCCCAGCTCGACCAGCTCCTGCACCCGCGCATCGACCCGTCGCACACCGCCACCCCGGTGACCAAGGGCCTGAACGCCAGCCCAGGCGCCGCCGTCGGCAAGGTGGTCTTCGACGCCGACACCGCCGACGAGCGCGGGCGTGCGGGCGAGGCCGTGGTGCTGGTCCGCTGGGAGACGACGCCGGACGACATCCACGGCGTCATCGCCGCCCAGGGCGTGCTCACCGCGCACGGCGGCATGACCTCGCACGCGGCCGTCGTCGCGCGCGGCATGGGCAAGCCCTGCGTGGCCGGGGCAGGCGAGATCCACATCGACGTCGCCGGCAAGACGCTGACCATCGGCGACCAGGTGCTCACCGAGGCCGACACCATCACCCTCGACGGCACCACCGGCGAGGTGCACGTCGGCGCGCTCGACCTCGTGCCGCCCTCGATCACCGACGACTTCCGGGCGGTGCTCGGCTGGGCCGACGACGTGCGGGCGCTCGGCGTGCGCGCGAACGCGGACACCGGCCCGGACGCGCTCAAGGCCCGCGAGCTGGGCGCCGAGGGCATCGGCCTGTGCCGCACCGAGCACATGTTCATGGCCCAGGACCGCCTGCCGGTGATGCAGCGGATGATCCTCGCCGACGCCCTGGAGGACCGCCAGGCCGCCCTCGACGAGCTGCTGCCCATGCAGCAGGCCGACTTCGAGGAGATCTTCGAGGCGATGACGGGGCTGCCGGTCACCATCCGGCTCATGGACCCGCCGCTGCACGAGTTCCTCCCCGACCTCGTCGAGCAGTCGATCCTGGTCCGTAAGCTCGAGGAGGCCGGTGCCCCGGCCGAGGAGCTCGCCGCGGCCCGCGAGCTGCTCGGGCACATCAAGCGCCTGCACGAGCAGAACCCGATGCTCGGCACCCGCGGTGTGCGGCTCTCGCTGCTCTACCCGGAGATCTGCGAGATGCAGACCCGCGCGATCCTCCGGGCCGCCATCGCGGTCCAGGCTCGCGGGCTCGACCCGCACGTCGAGATCATGGTCCCGCTGGTGGCCTTCGCCGAGGAGCTGCTGCGGATGCGGGAGGTCATCGTGACCACCGCCGACGCCGAGCTCGCCGCGGCCGGGGTCACCACCCTCGACTACACGGTCGGCACCATGATCGAGCTGCCGCGCGCGGCCCTGACCGCCGACCAGATCGCCGAGCACGCCGACTTCTTCTCGTTCGGCACCAACGACCTGACCCAGACGGGCATCGGCATCTCCCGCGACGACGCCGAGGCGTCCTTCCTCGCCGCGTACATCGAGGCGGGGATCGTGCCGGTCAACCCGTTCGCCACGGTCGACGCCGACGGCGTGGGCGAGCTCGTGCGGATCGGCGTCGAGAAGGGCCGTTCGACGAAGCCGGGGCTGAAGACGGGCGTCTGCGGCGAGCACGGCGGCGACCCGGCCTCGATCGCCATCCTGGCCAAGCACGGTCTCGACTACGTCTCGTGCTCCCCGTACCGCGTCCCGCTGGCCCGCCTCGCGGCGGCCCGGGTGGTGCTGGGCGACTGACGTGACGCTCAGCGACTGACGGGGTGCTCGGCGTCTGACGACGAACGAGGGGGCGGGGTGATGGTTCACCCCGCCCCCTCGTGCTGCCGGATCCGCTGCGTGCGACGAACCGACAGGTCCTAGGGAGTCACCGCCTGCGGTGCCGCGGGGCGGGAGCGTCCGCCTCGCGCGTCGCGCGACGCAGGCCGAGCCCGGAGGCCAGCAGCCCGACGGTGATCATGAGGCTCAGGAGCACCCCCGCACCGGTGCGCGGCAAGATCGCCGGCAGGCCGGTGAACGGCAGCCTGAGGGAGCTTCGCGAGCCCTGCTCGCCCAGCACCCGCTCGACCGGGGTGACCGTCCGGGCGACGACGGTGCGCAGACCGTCGTGGTCGTCCTCGTCGTTGTCGACGTCGACCAGCAGCGCGGTGGCGAACCGTCCCTCGCGCTGGTACGGGTCGGCGCCGTAGAGGGCGTACGCGGGGTGCGTCTCGTCGTAGGGCTCGGTGGCGTTCTCGTGGATCTCGTTGTCCTCGTAGGAGCGGAACGAGACCGCGCCGTCGACCCAGGCGACGTTCGCGTTGTCCGGGGTGGAGTCGACGTCCTCGACAGGCGCCCAGGCCCAGCCCGGGGTCTGCGGGGTGACCGGCTCAGCCGCCAGTGCCGACACGACTGCCGGCATGACCGCCGCCTCGACCGCCAGCATCGGGCGGAACGCGGTGCGCGATGCCTGCTCGGCCTCGCGGACCTCGACCACGTCCTCGACCAGGCCGTCGGCCTGCGGAGCGACCTCGACCGGGACCAGGCCCGACATCCGGGAGATCTCGGTGAAGTTGTGCACCTCCGCCTCCTCGGCGTCGGCGTCGCCGAAGACCGCCGGGGTCACGATGAGCGTGAGGTGAACCTCGTGCTCGTCGCGTCCGCCGGGGCGTCCGTCGTCCGGGGCGAGCACGATGTCGTCACGCGCCCAGTCGCGCTCCGGCAGGTACACCAGGGCGTTCTCCGGGTGGGTGGGGTCCACGAGCCAGCCGTCGTTGGTCTCCCACAGCGAGTGCTCGTCGTTGAAGGCGATGTGTTCGACGAGGTCCTCGGGAGCCAGGTCGAAGCCGTCGGGGATGTGGTGGGTGAGCTCGTCGATCCGCAACCAGGTGTTGCCCTGGTTGAACAGGTGGATCGCGAGGACCAGGAGGTCGCCCACCTCGACGTCGAGCTTGTCGTCGTCGGCGGCGGTGTGGCTGAGCCACGTGTCAGGGCCGGGGTGCTCGTCGTCGGCGTGCGACTCGAACAGCTGGACGGGGGTGCCGTCCGCGTCCAGGCGGTAGATGCCCTCGGTCCACACCCGCAGCGCGGCGTCGTAGACCAGGTCCTCGTCCTCGGGCGAGGTGAGGATCAGCACCCGGACGGTCTCGCCGTCGTGGTCGTCCTCGTCGATGGCGTCGAGGTCGTAAGTGCAGTGCTCGCCCGAGACCGGGTTGGTGTCCATGGCGTTGTCGAGCACCGCCTCCGTCAGGTGGTTCTCGTCACCCGGCGTCGAGTCGATGTCGAGGACGTCGGTGAGCCACTGGCCCTCGGCGTTCTCGGCTCCGACGACGTCGTCGTCCAGAGCGGTGACGACGACGCCCCACAGCGCCCGGGCGGCGGTGACCACGGGGGCCACCAGCACCTCGCCGACGGCCGCCATCCGGCGCACGACCTGCTCGGGTCCGCCGGCCTGCGGCTGGGGTTCCGGAGCGCCCGACGGCTCGGGAGACGGCGAGTCCGCAGGCTCCTCCACAGGCTCGTCGAGGCCGGCCGGTAGCCAGCCCTCGAAGCCCGTGATCTCGGCGTACCCGTCGAGGGACACGTGGAGTTGGCCGAGCTTGGACTCGAGCTCGTAGCGGTAGCGGAGAATCTCGTGACCCTCCCACTCGGTGCCGGTGAACTTCGGCGAGGGGCCGCCGGTCACCTGCGGGGTGTCACCGGCCTGCTGGTGCCAGTGTGCCTGGTTGAGGAACCACTCGACCGACTCGAGCTGGAGCCAGATCTCCACGACGAGGTGCTCCTTGGACCCGAGCACCGCCGTCTCGTACCCACTCAGGTCGAGCACGGCCCGGTCGCCGGTCAGCCCGTCGACCGTGAGGCCGCCCCCGCGCTCGAGGGTCCACGCGTGCTGCTGGACCTCGGCGGCGGCGAGCATCATGCCCGGCGGCATCGCGTAGGTCAGCTCGGTGACCCTGGCGGTGCTGTTGCCCTGGTTGAAGACCAGCACGTCCTTGGCGAGGTAGTCGCCCGGGAGGATGTCGGCCTCCTGGTCGAACGAGGAGTACGGCACCGGGTAGATCGGGCCCGGCCGGCCCTGGACGTCGATCTCACCCGTGCGCTCGATCACCGGGCCCTGGCTCGGCGAGCGGTACACCCCGGCAACCCAGGAGCGCAGCGCCAGGTCGTAGGCCAGCACCTGGACCGTGACGTCGTCGGTCACCGGTTCGCCGTACGACGGCGTGTCGTCCGGGTCGGCGGGCGGGGTGAACGGGGTGGCAGTGGCCGTGTTGGTGTAGTACCCGTCCTCCAGCCACAGGCCCGTGCGCGGGACCCGGTGCGTGAGCGAGTACCGGAAGGTGCCGGCCTCGGCGTCCCAGGTGCCGCCCCAGTCCTCGGCGAACGCCGGGTCCACGGTGCAGGACCGCACCCCGGTGCCCGTGGCGGCCGCGAAGCGGCTCGCCTCGCAGGTGCCGAGCGTGACCGGTTCCTGACCGGCGAGGTCGTCGGTGATGACGGCCCACTGGTCGATCAGGACGTTGCTCGTCTCGATCGCGTTCGCGGGCAGCGTGTACTGAGCCGCGTCGGTCGGCGAGAAGGCCTGGTCGGCGTCCCACTCGACGCGGGCGACGTTCTTCCCCGTCAGGATGCCGTCGAAGGTCTCGATCTCCCCGGTGTAGGTGCACCGCACGTCGAAGGTGCGAGTGCCCTCGCCCGGGATCGTCACGCTGCCCTCGGGCAGCGGGCCGACGTCCACGATCGAGCACGACAGGCCCTCACCGAGGTCCACCAGGTCGGCCACCGCGGTCGCCTCGACCGGCCACGGGTTCGGGTTCTCGACGGTGATGGTGCCGCTGAGCTGCCACTCCGTGTACCGAATCGACGCGCTCGGGGTCAGCGTGTACTCGAAGGTCGCGTCCGGGGCGCCGTCGCCGTCGCCGTCCGGGCCGCCGGCCTTGACCGTCGCGTCAACGTCCTTGTCGATCCCCCACACCCAGGCGCGGGCGAAGGAGAAGTCCATGGCCTTGGTGACGCTTAGGTCGCGGCCCGTGGTCACCGTGACGATCTCGTCGTCGGTCAGGTCGCCGTCCGGCTGGTCCTCACCGTCGGGGGCGTCGCCCTCGGGGGTGACGGTCGCGGTGTTCGGGTACTCCTTCGAGTCGCCGGGCTCGACGTCGTCACCGCGCGGGGCGGTGTACTCGAAGACCCAGGCCTGGGCGTCGTCGTCCCACCGCGCGCTGGCCGCGGGGTCGGTCGCGTCGAGGCGCACCTCACCGTAGGCATCCCCGAACTCCTCGAACTCGTCGGTGACGACGGCGGTGGCGTGGGTGGTCGTGCCGACGATGTCGGCCGCGAGCACCGCGCCCTCACCGGAACCGTGCACCAGCGCGTCGTCGACGTCGGGAACCTGGGTCCACGCGGTCGCGGACAGGGGGATGTCCGGGGCAGCGAGCGCATCGAGGGTGGCGAGGGGGGTCACCAGCTCGATCGGTCCGAAGGCCACCACGTGGGTGTCCCCGGGGGCGATGACGACGGGCGGGTCGATCTGGAGGGTGACCGCCGCGGCGTCCCCGGCCTTGACCGTCACCGCGGTCAGCAGCAGCGGGGCGGCGTTCGGGTTGGTCACCGACACCTCACCCTGGACCGTCAGCGGTGCGACGATCTGCCGCTCCGCGGTGACGGTGAGCCGGTACTCGAAGTCGAAGGTGGTCTCCGGGCGCACTCGCGCCTGCGCGTCCGCGACCTCCTTGACGATCTTCCAGTCGTAGTCCTCGGCGTACCGGGCAGTGCCGGTCACCTCGACCGCGAAGGAGACCGGGGTCGGGATCGTGACCGTCTCGTCATCCGAGGACGGTTGGCCCTCGTCGCCGTCCGGGGTGTACGGGGTGACGGTTGCCGTGTTCGTGAACTCGGCGGCGTCCTCGCCCGCGGACGGGGCCGGGAACGTCATCGAGTAGGCGAAGGTGCCGCCGACGAGAGTGCCACCGGCGTCGGCGAAGGCCTGGTCGATGGTGCAGCGCACCCGGCGGCCCCGGTCGCGCTCGCGAGCAGGCTGGCCGTGCAGTGCCCGAGGGTCACCGGGGACTCGACGGTGCCGGCGAAGTCGTCGGTGATGACCGCGTGCTGGTTGGTCAGCGTGCGCGTCGTCTCGATCTCGCTCGCGGGCAGCCGAACCTCGGCCATGTCGCTCGCCGAGTACGCCTGCTCGGCGTCCCAGGTCACGCGGGCGACGTTCACCCCGTGCAGGATGCCGTCGAGGGAGTTCAGGTCGAGACCGTCATAGGTGCAGGTCACCGCGAAGGTGCGCGTGCCCGGACCGGCGGCGTCGGCGGCCGGGATCGTCACCCGGTCGTCACCGCCCGCGACGGTGCAGGAGGTCGCTTCGTCGAGCCGTTCGATGTCGACGACGGCTGTCGCGTCCACCTCCCACGGGTTCGGGTTCGACACCGTGATCTCGCCCGTCAGCGTCCACGTGGTGCTCTCGATCCGCGCGCTCGGGGTCGCGGTGTAGGCGAAGGTCGCGTCCGGAACGCCGTCAGCGTCGCTGTCCGGCCCGGCGAGCTTCTCGTGGGCGTCAGCGTCCTTGTCGATGTCCCACACCCAGGCACGGGCGAAGAAGAAGTCCATGGCCTTGGTGACGCTCAGGTCGCGGCCCGTGGAGACGGTCACCGTCTCCGACGACGTCAGGTCGTCGGGGTCCTGGTCGTCGGGGTTCTGGTCGTCGCCGTTCTGCGGCGGATCGGTGGGGGTCACCGTCGCGGTGTTCGGGTAGTTCTCCGAGCCGCCGGCGACGACGTCGGAGCCGCGCGCAGCGGTGTAGGTGAAGGTGCCACCGGTCAGGTAGTCTTCGGCGTCGAGCCCGGAGATGGCCGCGCCGTACTCGAGCGCCAACTCGGGGAAGGTGTCGGCCAGGTCCGCGTACCGGTCGGTCGTCTCCGGGACGACCCCGGAGAAGTCCACGGTCGTCGACACGTCCTGACGGCCCTCGATGGAGACGACCACCGGGACGCGGCCGGTCGGTGCGGTCGTGGTGGCCCAGGTGAAGGAGGCCTTTGCGGTACCCGGCACTCCGTTCACGGCTGCGGGCACCATGGCGTCCGGGTTCTCCAGAGGAACGGCCTGGCCGTCCACCTTCACCGTCGCCAGCGACACCGGAACCGGGCGGGTCGATGCGTTGGTCAGCGTCACCGTGCCCTCGATCGAGAGGTGCGTGTCTTGCTTCGTGGCGGACACGGTGAGCGTGTACTCGAAGTCGGCGTCCGTGCCCGGGCGCACCAGGGCGCTGTCCGGCGTGACGCTCTTGTCGACCTTCCAGTCGTAGTCGACGACGCGGGCCGGGGTGACGTCGAGCGCGGCGGTCGGCGGCGCGGGGGCCTTGTTGACCACCGTGCACTTGACCATGTCACCGGCGCCGATCGAGGGGACCGTGAAGCCCAGGCCTCCGGCGTTCTCGATGGTGAGCGGCCTGCCCTCGTACGGGGTCGTCTCGTTCGTCACCGTGCAGACGGCGTTCTTGCCGCCCTGCTGGACGAGCTGGTAGCCGGGCTGCATGGTCTCGGTGACCGTCGCGGATCCGACGACCTGCGGGCTGTCCGCCCGCATGAGCCACTGGATGGCGCCGGTGCTCCCCGTCTCCTGCGTCGCGAGGTCGCCGCCGAAGAGGGTGTGCCCGCTCACGTCTGCGGTGAACTCCCACCCGGACGCCGGGGCGCGCGTGCTGGAGTCCCACGCCTCCACCAGCTTGGTCACCGAGATCGACGGCGTGCAGTTCTTCAGGATCTTCGAGCGCAGTTCCTTCGCGACCTCGTCGTAGTCCGACGACTTCACGAAGTCGGTGGGCGACGAGATCGCGGCGAGGTTGAGCCCCGAGTGCGTGTTGGTGATGCCGTCACCGACGGCCATCACCTGGATATGGGTGCCCTCGGCCTTGAGCGCGTTGGCCGAGAAGATGCCGTCCTCGACCTCGATGAACCGGGTGTTCCCCGACCCGTTCGACGTCGAGCCGCTCGGGCCGTGCACCGTGGGGTTCCCGTCGGTGATGACCACTGCCATGTCGAACGTGCCCGCGACCCGGGTGACGTCCCAGAAGGCGTCGTCCCAGTTGGTGTAGGAGCCGGAGTTCGAGGTCAACCGGTCGATCTGGGCCTTCAGTGCCGTCACGGCGGCGGCGTCGGCGACGTTCACGCGACCGGACGAGACCTGGCTCGCCGTCGTGCCGAAGGAGAAGACCTGGACCGTCGACGGCGTGCCTGCCAGCACGTCGATGTACGCCTTGGCGGCCGCGCGCAGGCTCGCCACCGCGCTGCCCACCGAGGCCGACAGGTCGATGACGATCGCGATGTTGGTGCCCTGGCAGGAGTCGGGCACCACCGGGTTGTCCTTGGTGAGGGCGAAGACGCCGCCCGAGCCCTTGTAGAACTCCGACTGCTGGGAGGTGGTGCTGCCCGCGCTGGTGCGGCTCACCCCCATGAAGTCGGTTCCCGAGGTGTACGTCCGCCCGGAGGTGAGCGTCGCGGGGAGCTGGAAGGCGTACCCGCGGGAGACGACGTTGACCGGGGACAGCCCCGAGGTTCCGAGAGCGGAGTTGAACGACCAACCTACGGGAGCGGTGACGCCCTTGACCCAGTAACCGCCCATGGTGGTGGGAACCGTGAAGGTCCCTCTCCGCCAGGCTGGTTGTGAGTCAGTTCGCGATCAGCTTGGGAGGGCACGATGTCGATCACGCCGGGGTTCACCGTCGAGGAGATCCGTCAGCACGTTCACCTTTACCAGCTCGCT
>Ga0075011_10000511_pt1 | contig 20705 bp, 19 predicted proteins | sample TARM_MetaG_T_14_FD_72354 | JGI IMG/M metagenome (GOLD analysis project Ga0075011, IMG submission 72354) | Freshwater microbial communities from Pennsylvania, USA, analyzing microbe dynamics in response to fracking - TARM_MetaG_T_14 | ecosystem: Environmental > Aquatic > Freshwater > River... | reverse complement strand
CCGTCGAAGATCACCGCGCTGGCCAGGGCCGCCCTCGTCCTGGTTCATCACCTCACCGACCGCCAAGTCTGACCCCGGCCCGCGCACCGCTCAGATCGTTACTGGGACAGGCTCACTGAGCATGTTGCTGCTCGAGCATCGCGTCCATGACCCCCACCTCGAGGCGCGCACGCTGCTGCATGCGCTGGCCCTGCTGGGCGTACAGCGCGACGAAGCCGAAGAGGCACACGAGGGTACGGATGAGGAAGACCTCGGCCCCGAGCCGGCCGCTGAACGGCGTGTTCGCGTTGAGGAAGCTGAGGTTGGAGACGAAGAACGTGGCGCCCGCGATGCCCGCGGCCGAGGCGAGCTCGCGACCGCTGACGCTGAGCGTGCGCCGGGGCTTGATGTGCCCGGACTCGAGCAGCGTGGCGAGGGCGAATGCGGACGCGTAGACCACCGCGCCGTGGAGCCACTGCCAGGTCAGGTCGTTGCGCCCGTTCGAGACGAAGAAGAAGGTGTGGAGCTGCCAGTGCAGCGAGGCGACGAGCTCTGCCAGCACGAAGGCGCGGGCCGTGACGTAGCCGGTGTCGCGCCCGCCCAGGCCGGTGGCCAGGCGGATGAAGGCGTACATCGTGGCCACGGCGGCCGCCATCCCCAGGGTCCACAGACCGAGCGGCAGCAGGTCGGCGACCCGGTGGACGGCGAGGAGCGCGACGAGGGCACCGACGCTGAGCAGCGCGGTGCGCCGGGTGGGCACGCGCCGCTGGCGCAGCAGGATGTACACCATGCAGCCCAGCCACTCGGCCAGGGCGGTGAGCTCGCGGGGGATGTCCGGGAGCGCGTCGATGATGTCGAGCATCAGGCGACCTGGGCGCCCAGGTAGTCGGTCAGGGCGGCCAGGAAAGGCTTCTTGCGGGCGCGGCTCACGAGCAGGTCATGGCCGCCGTGGAGCTGGACGCTCGACTCCTGCACGGCGGCGACGTACCGCAGGTTGACCAGGTAGCCGCTGTTGCAGCGGAAGAACGGCTGGCCCTGGAGTTCGGCCTCCAGGGTCTTGAGCGGCCCGACGAAGGAGTGCCTTCCATCGATGGTGTGCACGATCGTGCGGTGCTTCGCCGACTCCAGGTAGACGATGTTCTGGGTCGGCACCCGCACGAAGCCACCGGCGATCTTGAGCACGATCGACGCCGTCGACCGCGCACGCAGCCGCCCGAGCGACCGGCGCACCTGCTCCGCGAAGGCGAAGTAGGAGACAGGCTTGAGCACGTAGCTCAGCGCGTCGACCTCGTAACCGCGGATCGCGTGCTGGGCCGCGTTGGTGATGAAGACCAGCACGACCTCGGGGTCGACGAGACGGATCTGCTCGGCGGCGCTGAGGCCGTCGAGGTGCGGCATCTCGACGTCGAGCAGGAGGATGTCGAAGTCCGGGCGGTAGTGCCGGACGATCTCGGCGCCGTCGGAGAAGTGGGTGATCGTGAAGGTCTCGCCGTGCGCGGCCTCGAAGCGGTGCAGGTACTCCTCGAGAAGCTGGGCGCTGGCCGTGTCGTCGTCGACGATGCCGATCCTGATCACTGGTCCACCCTCACCGTTGTCGGACGATGATCCAGGGTCTCAGGGGCGGGCCGCGGACCTGCGCGCCGTGGCCCGGGCGAGCAGACGGCGTGGCACGAACTGTGCGCTCAGCGTGGGGGCTCAGCGGGTCTGGGCCACCCACGCCTCGTGCATGCGGGCGTACACCCCGTCCGCCGCCGCGAGCTCGTGGTGAGCGCCGTACTCGACCACGTTGCCCTGGTCCACCACGACGACGAGGTCCGAGGCCTCCGCGGTCGAGAGCCGGTGGGCGATGGTGAGGGTCGAGCGCCCCGAGGTCAGCGAGTCGAGGGCACGCGCGATGCGGACCTCGGTCGCCGGGTCGACGGCAGACGTCGCCTCGTCGAGGACCAGCAGGTCCGGCTCGGCGAGGTAGGCGCGCGCGATGGCGACGAGCTGCCGCTCCCCCGCGCTGAGCGCCTCGCCCCGCTGACCCACCTGCGTGCGTACGCCCTGCGGCAGGTCGGCGAGCCAGTCGGAGAGCCCGAGCACCTCGAAGGCGTCGAGCACGCGGCGTTCGACGTCGCCGGTCGCGGCGGAGCGCAGCCCGTACGCCGCGTTGTCGAGCACCGTGCCGTCGAAGAGGAAGCCCTCCTGCGGCACCAGCACCACCCGCTCGCGCAGCGACGCGAGGGTCAGCCCCCGCAGGTCGGTCCCGTCGAGCAGCACCGCGCCGGCCGTCGGGTCCATGAGCCGCGTCACCAGCTTGGCGATCGTCGTCTTGCCCGAGCCGGTCTGGCCGACCACGGCCACCTTCGCGCGGGCGGGCAGGTCGAGGTCGATCCCGTGGAGCACCTCCGGCCCGTCGGGGTACGCGAAGCGCACACCGCGCAGCGAGACGCTCGCGGGACCGCGCGGCGAGGGGACCGCGTCCGGCGCCTGCGCCACCTCGACGGGTGTCTCGACGACGGCGAGCACGCGCCGCCAGCCCGCGGCGGCGTTCTGCAGCTCGTTGAGCACCTCGGTGGCGAGCTGGACCGGGCCCCCGAAGAGCTGGACCAGGAAGAGGAAGGCGACGACCTGCCCGGCGGTGAGCTGCCCGCCCACGCCGAGGATCGCACCGACAACGACGGTGATCGCGAGCGCCAGGTTCACCATGAGGGTGCCGGCGGAGAACGTGGTCGAGACCAGCACCTGGGCCCGGCCCTGGGCGGTGCGCGTGGACTCGATGGCGTGCTCGATGCGGCGTCCGGTCCGCTCCGTGGCGCCGTAGGCGCGCACGGTCTCGGCGCCGACGACCGCCTCCGACATCGCGCCGAGCATCGCGCCGACGCGCTCGCGCACGCGGGTGAACCGGCCGGACACCTTCTTCTGCCCGAGCCGCAGCGTCAGCACCAGGGGCACGTACGCGGCCCAGACCACCAGGGTCAGCTGCCACGAGAACGTCAGCATGAGGGCGGTCGACACGAGGATCTGCAGCGACGAGACGAGCAGCATGATGCCGCCCCACTGCACGAACAGGGAGATCGTGTCGACGTCGTTCGTCACGCGCGAGACCAGCGAGCCGCGGCGCTCGGTGTTCTGCGTGAGGGTGGCGAGGTCGTGGACGTGGCGGAACGCGCGCACGCGCAGGGCGGCAAGGCCGGCCTCCGTGCGCCGCACGAGCCGCAGGTTCACGGCGGCGGAGCATCCGCCGGCAGCGAGCATGGCCACGGCCGCGAGGCCGATCGTGCGAGCCACGAGCCCGCCGTCCGGTCCGCCGTCGGCCAGGATGCCGTGGTCGATGATGTTTTGGACGGTCAGCGGTACGACGACGCGGCCCGCCGCGGCGAGCACCGCGAGCAGGAGGGTCCAGCCGACGCCCTGCACGATCTGCGGGCTGATCTGCACGCCCCGCTTGAGCGTGGCGACGACCCCGAGGTCGGAGACGGACGCGATCCGGCTGCTCATGCGCTGACCTCCTCGTCCTCGGCGCGGCGGCGGGCCTCGGCCTCGTAGGCGGTGGCGATCTCGCGGTAGCCCGGGTCCCGGTCCAGCAGCTCCTCGTGCGTCCCGACGTCGACGACACGCCCGCCCTCGAGGTGGACGACGACGTCCGCGAGCGCCACCGACGACATGCGGTACGCGACCATCACGACGGTGGTGCCCGCCCCGGAACCGTGCCCCGTCCCGAGGGCGCGCAGGATCTCCTGCTCGATGCGCGGGTCCACGGCGGAGGTGGCGTCGTCGAGCACCAGGAGGCGCGGGCGGCGGACCAGGGCCCGGGCGATGGCCAGGCGCTGCCGCTGCCCGCCGGAGAGGTTGGCGCCGCGCTCGCCGAGGGGGGCGTCGAGACCGCCGGACAGGTCGGCGACGACCTGGTCGAGGCGCGCGATCCGGAGCGCCTCCAGGACCTGGTCGTCGGTGAAGGGATGGTCGCCGCCCTCACCACCCTCGCCACCCTCGCCATGGTCGGCGAGGGTGACGTTCGCGCGGACGCTGTCCTCGAAGACGAAGGTCGACTGCGCGACCAGGGAGACCTGGCCGGGCAGCTCGCCGGCGGCCAGGTCGCGCACGTCGACGCCGTCGAGGAGCACGCGGCCGCGGGTGGGGTCCAAGAGGCGCGACAGCAGGGAGACGAGGGTCGTCTTGCCCGCGCCGGTGGACCCGACGACCGCGATGGTGGAGCCGGGCTCGAGGTCCAGGTCGATGCCGGAGAGCAGGGTGATGGGCGCCCCGTCCTCGCCGGGGACGTCGAGGCCCACGTTCTCGAAGCGCACGGCGAGGCCCGCGGCGGAGCGCGGGAGCACGGCGGTCCCGGGGCGGAGCTCGTCCGGGTTGTCGACGACGGCCGCGATGCGGTCGTAGCCGACGATGCTGCGCGGCAGCTCGCCGAGCACCCAGCCGAAGGAGCGCACCGGCACGGACATGATCGTCAGCAGGAAGCCCGCGGTGACGACGTCGCCCGCGTCCACCGCCCCCGCCGCCGCCCGCCAGGCGCCGACGCCCAGCACCAGCAGGGTGCCGAGGCTCGGCAGCACCTCGATGACGGGGTCGAAGATCGCCCGGATCGCCCCGACGCGGGCGTTGGCGGCGCGCAGCTGGTCGGCCTCGGCGGCGAAGCGCTGCTGCTCGCGGTCGGCCGTGCCGAGGGACTTGACCAGCAGGGCGGCCTCGAACGACTCGTGCGCGACGTCGGAGACCGAGCCGCGCAGCCGTTGCGCCCGCATCGCGGCGGGCGACATGTAGCGCTGGAAGACGAGGTTGACGGCGATGGTCGCGGGCAGGATCACGAACGCCGCGAGCGCCAGCCAGGGGTCGATGGTCAGGAGCATGGCGCCGGCGACGACGATCATCACGACGACGCCGAGGGCGAAGGGCAGCGGATTGAAGACCCCGACCGCGGCGTCGACGTCCGAGGACGCGTGCGCGAGCAGCTCACCGGTGGGGTGGGCGCGGTGCCACGAGAGCGGCAGGCGCAGGTACGCGGCGGTGAGCCGGCGGCGATGGGTGGCGCCGATGTTCACGACTCCCCACCCGGCCCAGACGCGGCGGCTCCACACCCCGAAGGCGAGGAGGACGGCGACGGCGGCGAGCACCAGGCCGGCCAGCCAGATGCGGTCCTTCGCGCTCGGGTCACCGGCGATGGCGGGGGCGACGACGGTGCTGGTCGCCCAGCCGAGCGCCCGGCTGACCGCGACCGTGGCCGCACCGAAGAGACCGGAGGCCAGCACGGCGGCGACGTACACGCCCGGGCTCGTGCGCATGCCGCGCCAGATGAGCTGGAGGCTGCGACGGGTGCGTGACCCGCTCAGGGCGACAGGGGTGGGCGCTGGGGTCACGACCGCCAGGCTAGACCCTCACGCTCGAATCGATGCGCTCCCGGCTCGTCGTGCGCCGGGCCTGCGGCGCGCGGTCAGCGGACGCTGATGCCCGCGGACCGCAGGGCGTCCTTGACCTGCCCCACGGTGAGCTGGCCGAAGTGGAACACCGACGCGGCGAGGACGGCGTCGGCCCCCGCCTTCGCGGCCTCGACGAAGTCCTCGACCTTGCCGGCCCCGCCCGAGGCGATGAGCGGCACCGCGACCCGCTCGCGTACGGCGGCCAGCATCTCGAGGTCGAAGCCGTCCTTGGTGCCGTCGGCGTCCATGGAGTTGAGGAGGATCTCCCCCGCGCCCAGGCCCGCCGCGCGCTCGGCCCACTCGACGGCGCAGATGCCGGTGCCCCGGCGGCCGCCGTGGGTAGTGACCTCGTAGCCGGAGGGGGTGCTGACGCCGGCCTCGTGGGCCTCCGCCGGGACGCGCCGTGCGTCGACCGAGAGCACGAGCACCTGGGAGCCGAAGCGGTCGGCGATCTCCTTGACCAGCTCGGGACGGGCGATGGCCGCGGTGTTGACTCCCACCTTGTCGGCACCCGCGCGCAGCAGCCGGTCGACGTCGTCCGTGGAGCGGACGCCGCCGCCCACGGTCAGGGGCACGAAGACCTGCTCGGCGGTACGGCCCACCACGTCCACCATGGTCGCGCGGCCGCCCGAGGAGGCCGACACGTCGAGGAAGGTCAGCTCGTCGGCGCCCTCGGCGTCGTACCGCGCGGCCAGCTCCACCGGGTCGCCCGCGTCCCGCAGCCCCTGGAAGTTCACGCCCTTGACGACGCGCCCGGCGTCGACGTCGAGGCAGGGGATGACACGGATCGCGACGCTCACGAGGCTCCTTCGGCGGCAGGCCCCTCGCCGTGGTGCGCGTCGAGGATGTCGACGACGTAGACGAGGGTCTCGTCGGCGAGGGGGGTGGAGGATCCACCGTAGCCAAGAGCCGGGGGCACGACGAGCATGATCTGCGAGCCCACGCTCTGCTCGACGAGCCCCTGGTCCCAGCCCTCGATGACCTGGCCGACGCCCACCATGATCGACTGCACCGCCGACTGGTCCTCCCGCGGGGCGTCGCGCGCGCCGGGCGGCGGCGCCCAGGTGCTGTCGAAGACCTGACCGTCGCTCCACCGGACTCCGGTGAACCGGACCGTGACCACCATGCCGGGCTCGACCTGACGCCCGGTCCCGCGCACCAGCGGCTGCACCACCAGGCCGGGCGGCGGTGCGGCGCCCGGCGGAACCGTGATCGCCGGGGCGCCGTCGGCGCCGAGCGCCACGGTCGGCAGCCCCGCGGCCGGCTGTACCGGCTCGCCCGCCGCCCGGGTGGGCAGCACGTCGACCACGAGCACCAGCGGGGTCGCGTCCTGCTGCTCCAGGAAGAGCAGCCGCGCGCCGACGCGCTGGCCGCTCAGCGCCTCGTGCAGGTGGGCGCCGAGGGAGCCGACGGACAGCGTCCGCCAGGCGGGCGCGTCAGCGAAGGTCGACTGGAGGACCCGGCCGTCCCGGCCGTCCTCCGCGTGCAGGTGCAGGAGGACGGGGCCGCCTTGCTCGAGCGGCTCCCCCTCCCCCGGCCAGATCACCCGCGTGCCCTGCTCGGTGAGCGTCACCGGCGTGTCGTACTCGAGCAGCGGTGCGCGCCCGGGACCGCCCGTCACCTCGACCGCGACGGGGCCCGGCGAGCCCGGCGACGGCCCCCCGCCGTCGCCCCCGGACAGCACGGGCACGAGCAGCACGGGCACGGCCAGCGCGAGACAGAGGGCGGCGGCCAGGCGGGGCAGGCGGGTTCGGCTCACATGCTCTCGATCAGCCGGTCGACCCGGTCGTCCACCGAGCGGAACGGGTCCTTGCACAGCACGGTGCGCTGCGCCTGGTCGTTGAGCTTGAGGTGCACCCAGTCCACGGTGTAGTCCCGCCGGGCCTCCTGGGCGGCCCGCACGAAGTCGCCGCGCAGCTTCGCGCGCGTGGTCGGCGGCGGCACCGCCGTCGACTCGAGGATCTCGAGGTCCGTGGTCACGCGGTCCACCAGCCCGCGGGCCGCGAGCAGGTTGTACAGCCCCTGCGTGCGGGAGATGTCGTGGTACGCGAGGTCGAGGCGCGCGATGCGGGGGTCCGTGAGCGACAGGTCGTGCTTCTCCTGGTAGCGCTCGATCATCCGCAGCTTGATGACCCAGTCGAGCTCGCGCTCCACGAGGGAGAGGTTGCCGGTCTCCAGCGCGCGGACACCGCGCTCCCACAGGTCCAGGACCGCCTTGGTGGTCGGCGACGGGTCCAGGTGGGTGTCGACGTAGTCGCGCACGCGGCGGTAGTACTCGGCCTGGATGTCGACGGCGGTGATGGTCCGCCCGTCCGCGAGCCGCACCGGGTGGTGGCCCGTGCGGTCGTGGCTGATCTCACGGATGGCCCGGATCGGGTTCTCCAGCGTGAGGTCGCGCATGACCACGCCGGCCTCGATCAGCCGGAGCACCAGGTCCGTCGACCCGACCTTGAGCAGCGTCGTCGGCTCGGCCATCGAGGAGTCGCCCACGATGACGTGCAGCCGGCGGAAGTGCTCGGCGTCGGCGTGCGGCTCGTCGCGCGTGTTGATGATGGGCCGGGACCGGGTGGTCGCCGAGGAGACCGCCTCCCAGATGTGGTCGGCCCGCTGCGAGAGGCAGAAGACCGCCCCGCGCGGCGTGGCGAGCACCTTGCCGGCGCCCACCAGCACCTGCCGCGTGATGAGGAACGGGACGAGGATCTCGCTCAGCCGCGTGAAGTCCCCCTGTCGGCGCACGAGGTAGTTCTCGTGGCAGCCGTAGGAGTTGCCCGCCGAGTCCGTGTTGTTCTTGAACAGGTGCACCGTGCCCGGCAGGCCCTCGTGCTCGAGGCGCTGCTGCGCGTCGGCCACGAGCCCCTCGAGGATCCGCTCGCCGCCCTTGTCATACGTGAGGAGCTGGCGGACGTCGTCGCACTCGGCGGTGGCGTACTCCGGGTGCGAGCCGACGTCGAGGTAGAGCCGCGAGCCGTTGCGCAGGAACACGTTCGACGAACGCCCCCAGGCCACCACCTTGCGGAAGAGGTAGCGCGCCACCTCGTCGGCGGACAGCCCGCGGCCGTCCGGGGCCGCGCACGTGACGCCGTACTCGGTCTCGAGACCGAAGATCCGTCGCTCCATGACCCACTCCCCTCAGTGGTGCGCTGTGCTCGTGCCTCAGTGGTGCACTGCCCGTGAACCTACGCGAGCGCCTCGGCGAGCGCCGCCCCCGTCAGGCGGCGGAAGGCGCGCCGCGGGCGTGCCCGGTCGAGCACCGCGACCTCGAGCTGAGTGGGGTCGATGGCCCGCTCCTTGCCCGCGGCGAGCAGCGCCCCGTCGGTGCCGACCGTCCCGAGCGCGGTCGCGGCGAGCCGCAGGGCCTCGCCGAGCGCCATGCCCGGCCGCAGATCCTCAGCGATCCGCCTGCCGAGCTGCTCGGCCTGCCCGCCCATCACGACGAAGCCGTGCTCGTCGGCCACCGACCCGTCGTAGGACAGGCGGTAGATCTGGTCGTCGTCCGGACCGTCCCCCACCTCCGCGACCACCAGCTCGACCTCGAGCGGCTTGGACTCCGTGGTGAACACGGTGCCGAGCGTCTGCGCGTACGCGTTCGCCAGCCCGCGCGCGGTCACGTCCTGGCGGTCGTAGGAATACCCCCGCAGATCGGCGTACCGGACGCCGGCGACCCGCAGGTTCTCGAATTCGTTGTACTTGCCCACCGCGGCGAACGCGATGCGGTCGTAGATCTCCGAGATCTTGTGCAGCGCTCGCGACGGGTTCTCCGTGGCGAAGAGGATCCCGCCGTCGTACGCGAGGACGACGACGGAGCGCCCGCGTGCGATGCCCTTGCGCGCGAAGTCCGCCCGGTCCTTCATCAGCTGCTCGGGCGAGACGTAGAACGGCATCGTCATGCGAGCCGCCTCCCTTCGGTGCGCCGCGCCACCAGCGCCTCGACCGCGGCCTCGAGCTCCGCCTCGGGCACGCGGCGGTAGCCGTCCGCCGTCACCGTCGCCACGACCGGCCAGATCCTGCGCGCGATGTCCGGGCCGCCGGTCGCGGCGTCGTCGTCGGCGGCGTCGTAGAGCGCCTCGACCGCGACCTCGACCGCCTCCTGCGCGCTCAGGCCGGGGCGCCAGAGCTTCTTGAGCGCGCCGCGTGCGAAGACCGATCCGGAGCCGGTGCCGTGGTGCTCGCGCTCCTCGTAGCGCCCGCCCGTCGGGTCGTAGGAGAAGATCCGGCCGACGCCGCGGTCCAGGTCGTAGCCCGCGAAGAGCGGCACGACGACCAGGCCCTGCATCGCCAGCGGCAGATGCGAGCGCAGCAGGGTCCCGAGGCGGTTCGCCTTGCCGTCGAGGGAGAGCAGCGAGCCCTCGATCTTCTCGTAGTGCTCCAGCTCGAGCTGGAAGAGCTTGGCGAGGTCGACGCCGATGCCGGCCGAGCCGGAGATGCCGACGGCCGAGTACTCGTCGGCGGGGAAGACCTTCTCGATCTCGCGGCTCGCGATCATCATCCCGGCCGTCGCGCGCCGGTCGCCGGCCATCACCACGCCACCGGCGAAGACGAGCGCGACGATCGTCGTCGCGTGGGGGGCCAGGCTGCCCCCGCCGGCCGACGGCGCCGGGCCGGCGCTCGGGAGGAGCTCGGGGGCGTGCTCGTTCAGGAAGTCGAGGAAGGACGACGACCCGGGGCGCAGGAAAGCGTCGCCGAGCCGTCCCGGCTCCCTCATTGACCACCCTTCTGGACGAAACCGCGGACGAACTGCTCCGCGTTGGTCTCGAGCACGTCGTCGATCTCGTCGAGCAGCGCGTCCACCTCGGCGTCGCGGTCCTGCGCCGCGGGCGCAGGGACGGGTGCGTCAGCGCCGTCGTCCTCGGGCGTGCGGTCCTCGTGCTCGGGTCTGATGCGTTCCTGACCTGCCATGACTACCTCCCAGGGCCGACGTCGTGCGCTACGTCCACCCTATGCCGAACCGGGCGCCGTGTGGGGACCTCGGGCTGGTGCGGTCGTCGCCCTCCGCCGGGCGAGGCGGTGGAGAAGCAGGCCGGGCGCGCCGAGGCCGACGACGAACAGCGCGACCAGGAACGGGTAGATCGCGGGCGGGATCGAGTCCTGGCCCGCCTGCGGGACGAACGTCAGCACGAACGCGGCCGTCGCGGCCACCATGCCGACGATCGTCATGGGGTACAGGGCCGGGGCGCGGTACCCGGTCACCCCGGACCTGCCGCGCCGGCGCAGCGCGATCGCGGAGACGAAGAGAAAGAGGTACATGATCAGGTACAGCGCCACGGCCATCCCGATGAGCACCGAGAAGACGTCCGACACGTTGCCCGGGAAGATGACGTAGAGCAGCGCGAGGAGCGTCACCGTGACGCCCATGATGACGAAGATGCCGGACTGCGCGTCGCGTGCGTTGGTGCGGCGGAAGAAGGCCGGCAGCGCCTCGTCCTTGGCCGCGTGGAAGAGGATGCGCGACGGCCCGGCGATCCAGGTCACCACGGAGGCGAGGCCGCCGACGACGATCAGCAGGTAGACGACGTTGCCGAGCCAGGGGACGCCGAAGCCGGAGAAGAACGCCGAGAAGGCCAGCATCACGCCGTCGGCGGTATGGATCTGACCGCCCGGCAGGACCATCGCCATGAAGAGGGTGGGGACGATGAAGATCGCGAGCGTGGTCGCGAACGCGATGCCCACCACGCGCGTGTAGTCGCGCCGCGGCGCAGGCAGGTGGCTCGCGTGCACGGCGTTCATCTCCATCCCGGCGAAGGCGAGGAAGTTCGAGACGATCAGCGCGACCGAGGTCGGGCCGGCGAGCGGCGGAAGCAGGCCCGTGCCCTCGAGCGAGTTCCCCGGCAGGTTCCTTCCCGTCACGAGCCACAGGACGCCCAGCACCACGAGCACGCCGGCGGGCAGCAGGGTGCCGAAGAGGCCGGCGCGGGACGCGACCTTCGCGAACAGGTTGCCGCCGCGCATGCCCACCCAGACCGCGCACCAGAACACCACGACGATCACCACCGCGGTGTACACGCCGGAGTCGGCGAGACGAGGAGCGTTGACGAAGTACGCGGCCGCTCCGGCGATCATCGCGAGCTGCGCCGGGTACCAGACGATGTTGTGCGCCCACTGCACCCACACCGCGACCACGGCGCTGCGCTGGCCGAGCGCCTCCCTGACCCACTCGTAGACGCCGCCGGGCACGCTGGCCGACAACTCCGCCGACAGCAGCGCCGTCGGCACGAAGAACAGCGCCGCGGGGATGATCCAGAGCAGGATCGATGCCCACCCGTACGAGGCCATGGCGGGCAGGGAGCGGAGCGACGCGACCGCGATGGTCGTCATCACCGCCATCTGGAAGACGGTGATCTGCGCGCGCCCGACGGGCGGGGCCTCGGCCTTCGCGGTCATCACACCACTGTCGCGCACGCGGCGCCCATCGGCGCGCGCGGCGCTGGGCGTTGCTTGCGGACCGCCACCGCCGGACTCCGTCCGCCAGTGCTCGGCAGCGAGACGGCTCAGCCGGAGCCCTGGAGGCGCTGGAGCAGCGTGGCCGCGTCGGGGCTCGCGTCCAGCAGGGCGCCGATGTGTGCCCGCGTGCCGCGCAGCGGGTCGAGCATCGGGACGCGCTGCAGCTTGGGCGCCCCCGGCACGTCGAAGACCACCGAGTCCCAGCTCGCCGCGGTGACCTGCCCCGCGTAGCGCGCCATGACCTCGCCGCGGAAGTACGCGCGCGTGTCGGTCGGCGGGTGGTGCACGGCGTCCGCCACTCTCGTCTCGTCGGTCAGCCGCTCGACGGCCCCGGCCGCCACCAGCCGGTGGTAGATCCCCCGCTCGGGCCGCACGTCGGACCACTGCAGGTCCATGGCGTGCAGGCGGGGGTGGTCCCACGCGAGGCCGTCGCGGCGGCGCTTCGCCTCGAGGACGCGCCGCTTGGCCACCCACTCGACCTCCCGCGCGCAGGACTCCGGGTCCTCGTCGAGCCGGGCGAGCACCGACCGCCACCTGTCCAGCACCGCCGTCGTCTCGGCGTCGGGGCGCGGGGTCAGGGCGTCGAGCGAGCGGGCGACGACGTCGGCGTAGGCCTCCTGGACCTCGAGGGCGCCCATCCTCCGGCCGTCCGCGAGGGTCAGCTTGGCGATCAGGTCGACGTCCCGCGAGACCCGCTTGATGTCCTCGACCGGGTCGGCCAGCCGCAGCGCCTCGAGCTCCGCGCGAGCCGGGACGCCGGCGTCGTCGAGCCGGTCGAGGTTCTCGAGCACCCACAGCACCAGCGACGTCGTGCCGAGCTTGAGCCAGGTGGCGACCTCGAAGTGGTTCGCGTCGCCGACGATCAGGTGCAGGCGACGCCAGCGGGCGCGGTCGGCGTGGGGCTCGTCGCGGGTGTTGACGATCGGGCGCCGCAGCGTGGTCTCCAGGCCCACCTCGGCCTCGATGTAGTCCGCGCGCTGCGAGACCTGGAAGCCGGGCGTCCCGCTCGTCGGCCCGATGCCGACCCGGCCGGAGCCGGCGAAGACCTGCCGCGTGACCAGGAACGGGATGAGCAGTTCGGCCAGCAGCGCGAACGGCAGGGCGCGGTCCACGAGGTAGTTCTCGTGCGTGCCGTAGCTGGCTCCCTTGCCGTCCCCGTTGTTCTTGTAGAGCGCCACGGAGTCCCGCAGCGCGCGCGAGGCGGCCAGCATGACCCGCTCCCCCGCGACGTCCCACAGCACCGCGTCGCGGGGGCCGGAGACCTCGGGCGAGGAGTACTCGGGGTGCGCGTGGTCCACGTAGAGGCGCGCCCCGTTGGTCAGGATGCAGTTCGCCGCCGAAGGGTCCTGGGCCTCGTCGGTCATGGTCGAGGACTGCGGCTGCGCGGGCGCCCGGCCGGGGGCGTCGGTCAGCATCGACGGGTGTGCCTCCGAACGCTGGACGTGGAACCCGCGCGCATCGGCGAGCGGGTCCTCGTCGTCGTAGTCCCAGCGCACGCGCGAACCGCGCGCGGGCCGCGAGCCGTCGCTCGCGACCAGCGCCCGGTAGGTGGTGACCACCTGGCTGGAGAGCAGCATCGGGTTCGCCGACGGGCGTCCCGGCGACAGCACCCCGTACTCCGTCTCGATCCCCATCACGCGCCGGACGCTCACGGAGGCCTCACAGGTACTGGCCGGTGCTGGTGACCTGCTCGATGCTCCGCGCTGCCCCGCTCTCGCCCTTCTTCTGGACGATCGAGCGGATGAACACGATCCGCTCGCCCTTCTTGCCGCTGATGCGCGCCCAGTCGTCGGGGTTGGTCGTGTTGGGCAGGTCCTCGTTCTCGTGGAACTCCTCGACGCACGCCGTGAGCAGGTGCTCCACGCGGACGCCGCGCTGACCGGTCGAGAGCAGCTCCTTGATCGCCGACTTCTTGGCCCGGTCGACGATGTTCTGGATCATCGCGCCGGAGTTGAAGTCGCGGAAGTAGAGGATCTCCTTGTCGCCCGAGGCGTAGGTCACCTCCAGGAACTGGTTCTCCTCGTCCTCCGCGTACATCCGCTCGACGGCGGAGGTGATCATCGCCTGCACCGCCGCGGCGGCGTCGCCGCCGTGCTGTCCCAGGTCGTGGGGATGGATCGGCAGGTCCGCGGTGAGGTACTTGCTGAAGATCTCGTGCGCACCCTCGGCGTCGGGCCGCTCGATCTTGATCTTCACATCCAGGCGCCCGGGGCGCAGGATCGCGGGGTCGATCATGTCCTCACGGTTAGAGGCGCCGATGACGATGACGTTGTCGAGGCGCTCGACGCCGTCGATCTCGGCGAGCAGCTGCGGCACGATCGTGGTCTCGACGTCGGAGGACAGGCCCGTCCCCCGGGTGCGGAACAGCGACTCCATCTCGTCGAAGAAGACGACGACGGGCATGCCCTGCGAGGCCTTCTCCCGGGCGCGGGCGAAGATCAGGCGGATGTGCCGCTCGGTCTCGCCGACGTACTTGTTCAGCAGCTCGGGGCCCTTGACGTTGAGGAAGTAGCTGCGGACCTCGCGGCTGTCTCCCAGCTTGGCCTGCATCATCTGGGCGAGCGACGACGCGACCGCCTTGGCGATGAGGGTCTTGCCGCAGCCGGGCGGGCCGTAGAGCAGCACGCCCTTGGGCGATCGCAGCCCGTGCTCGCGGAAGAGGTCCGGGTGGGCGAAGGGCAGCTCGACGGCGTCACGGATCGCCTCGATCTGGCGGCCTAGACCACCGATGTCCTCGTAGCCGATGTCGGGGACCTCTTCGAGCACGAGCTCCTCGACCTCCGACTTGGGCACCACCTCGAAGACGAAGCCGCTGCGGACGTCGACGGTCAGCGAGTCGCCGACGCGCAGGGTGCGGTCGCGCACGGAGCCGGCGAGCCGGACCACGCGCTCCTCGTCCGAGCGGCCGACGACGAGGACGCGCTCGTCGTCGAGCACCTCCTTGACCGTGACCAGCTCGCCGAGGCGCTCGAAGCCGCCCGCCCCGACCACCGTCATGGCCTCGTTGAGCTTGACCTCCTGGCCGGGCTCGAGGTTGTCGATGTCCACCGACGGGCTCGCGCCGACGTGCATCTTGCGGCCGGCGCTCGAGATGTCGACGGTGCCGTCCGGGTGCGCCTCGAGGAACACGGCGTAGGTGCCCGGGGACTTGGCGAGGTCGTCGATCTGCTTGCGCATCTCGACGATCTGGTCACGTGCGGCGCGCAGGGCCTCGGTCAGGCGCTCGTTCTTGGCGGCGAGCAGCGCGAGCTGTGCGTCCCTGGACACGGCGTCGCGGGCGACTGCGGGGTTCGTCCCGGTCGGATCGGTCACGGCAGATCGTCCCCTCTCGGTCAGGCCCTGGGAGGAGGGACTCCCAGGAACAGCACCCTACGCAGATGTTCCGGCGAGTGGGGAGGTTTGGAGGCAGCGTTTCGCCGTCCGGAGAACGAGCAGGTCACCGGGGTGGCGCGCTCCGGCACCGGCCCGAGGCGGCCGCTCAGGCCCCGGTGACGCCCTCGCCGTCGGCCGCGGTGACGCGCTCGCCGTCAGCCTCGAAGCTGCGGACCACCTTGCGCAGCTTCTTGTCGGAGACGGGGCGCTCCCCGAGGTCCTCCTCGGTCCACTCGGCGTCGGGCACGGTGACCGGCATGTCCTGGGCGGTCCTGTCCTGGGCGGTGCTGCCCTTGGCGGGGCGGCGCTTGCGCACGGGCGGCACGACGCCGTCGGCGAGGCGGCGGGCGGTGAGCAGGAAGCCGGTGTGGCCGATCATGCGGTGCTGCGGGCGCACGGCGAGGCCCTCGAGGTGCCACCCGCGCACCATCGACTCCCAGGCGACCGGCTCGGCGTACCGGCCGTCGGCACGCAGGTCCTCGGCAAGGCGCGAGAGCTGGGTGGCGGTGGCCACGTACGCCAGGAAGACGCCGCCGGGACGCAGGGCCCGGGCCGCGGCGTCGAGGTTCTCCCAAGGGGCGAGCATGTCGAGCACCACGCGGTCCACGCTGCCGGGCTCGGCCACCTCGCCGACGACGTCGGAGAAGTCGCCCAGGTGCAGCGCCCACGCGGGGTGCGGGGTCCCGAAGAACGTCTCCACGTTGCCGCGCGCGATCGCGGCGAAGTCCTCGCGGCGCTCGATCGAGTGCAGGGTGCCCTGGTCGCCCACGGCGCGCAGGAGCGACATGGTCAGGGCGCCCGAGCCGACGCCCGCCTCGACCACCACGGCGCCCGGGAAGATGTCGGCCATCTGCACGATCTGCCCGGCGTCCTTCGGGTAGACGACGGCGGCACCGCGCGGCATGGAGAGCACGTAGTCGCTGAGCAGGGGCCGCAGGGCCAGGTACTCGATGCCCGCGGTGTTGGTGACGACCCAGCCCTCGGGCTTCCCGATGAGGTCCTCGTGGCGGAAGAAACCCTTGTGGGTGTGGAACGTGCCGCCCGGCGCGAGCACGATGGTGTGCATGCGCCCGCGGGGGTCGGTCAGCTGGACCTTGTCGCCCTCACGAAGGTTGCCACGGCGGAGGTCGGCCCCGGTCGGGGTGCCTAAGGGGGTAGTCACGGGGGTCGAGCCTACCGGCCGGCCCGCTGCCCCCGGAGCGCGACGGCCACGCGGCCGACGTCCAGCACGCCCGTGACGTGCCCGTCGCGGACGACCGGCACCAGGCGCACGCCGTCTGACGTGGTGGCGAGGTGCTCGAGCAGGTCGGTACCTTCGAGGGACTCATCCACGGCCGACCCTGCGGGGAACGGCACGAGGACGGCCTCGACCGGCGTCGTCGCCCAGGCCTGGTGCGGCACGCCCATCGCGGCGGACGGGTCGACCCAGCCGAGCGGGGCGCCGTCGGGGCCGGTCACCACCACGTGCACGGACGTCTGGCCGGAGGCCGCGGCGGCGGTCTGCGCCACGGTCGACCCTGCGGGGACGACGACGGCGGGTCCGCCGAACTGGGCGGCGGTGAGCGCGCCGATCGCGTCGCGGCGGCGGGCCGTCCGCATGGCGTCCCCCGCGCCCGACCACAGGAACGAGCCGACGATCGCCGACCACACCACCGTACTCAGGTCGGGACGGGCGCCGACGGTCAGCGGCAGCAGCAGCGCGTAGGCCAGCACGCCGACCGCGACGACGCGCCCGATCCAGCCCGCGGCGATCGTGCCCCTGGTCCGCGAGCCGGTGATCCGCCAGACCAGTGCCTCGAGGAGCTGGCCGCCGTCCAGCGGCAGGCCCGGCAGCAGGTTGAAGATCCCGACAAAGACGTTGGAGGAGAACGCCGCGAAGGCGAGCAGCGCGACGATGGAGCCCGGCGGCGACAGCTCGAACGCCAGGTAGAAGGCCGCGGCGAGCGCCAGGTTGGTGAGCGGCCCGACGGCGGCGATCAGGGCGCCGTCACGCACCCGCCGCTGCACGCCCGTGTAGGCGGTGTGCCCGCCGAGGAGGGTCATCGCGAGCTCGGTGACGTGGTGGCCGCGGGCGCGCGCCACCAGCGCGTGGGCGGCCTCGTGCAGGAACACGCTGGCGAAGAGCAGCAGCACGAACACGAAGGCGACGACCATCACCCCGCCGTCGCCGAGGCCCGGCGCGCGGCCCGCGACGATCGGGGTGAAGAGGACGGTCAGCACGGCGGCGGCGAGGAACCAGGACGGCGTCACGACGACGGGGGCGCCGGCGAGGCGGCCGATCACCCATCCCCGGGACCGGGGCGGGGAGACTGGCTTCGCAGAGGTACTCACCGCCGCAGCCTAACGGGGCGCGCACGGACGAGGACGCGCCGGGGACGATCCGGCCCCGGTGTCAGTCGCCCGGCCTAGGGTGACGCGGGTGACGACAGCACCCGAGGCCCAGACCATGCCGGGCGTACAGACCATGCCGGGCGCACAGACCATGCCGGGCGCACGGCGCACCCCTGCGCTCTCGCCGTCGCGCGCCAACGACTTCATGCAGTGCCCGCTGCTGTTCCGCTTCCGGGTGGTCGACCGCCTGCCGGAGCCACCGTCGTCGGCCGCCGCGCGCGGCACCCTGGTCCACTCGGTGCTGGAGCGCCTCTACGACGAGCCGCTCGGCCAGCGCACGCGCGACGCCGCGCTGCGGCTGCTGCCGGGCGAGTGGTCACGCCTCCTGGAGGCCGAGCCCGCGTACGGCGAGTTGTTCGGCGAGGACGGCGCCGCCCAGGAGCAGTGGCTGGACGGTGCGGGCAAGTTGCTCGGCACCTATTTCACCCTCGAGGACCCGAACCGCCTGCAGCCGGAGGCCCGCGAGCTGCGCGTCGAGCACCAGCTCGGCGCGGGCGGGCCGCTGCTGCGCGGCATCGTCGACCGGCTCGACGTCGCACCCGACGGCGCGCTGCGCGTGGTCGACTACAAGACCGGCCGCTCGCCGCGCCCGGGCTACGAGTCGTCGGCCGTGTTCCAGATGCGGTTCTACGGGCTCGTCATCTGGCGTGAGCGGGGCGTGCTGCCCAAGATGCTCCAGCTCGTCTACCTCGGCGACGGGCAAGTCCTGCGTGCCGAGCCGCGCGCGCGGGACCTCGAGCTGACCGAGCAGAGGGTGCGCGCCCTGTGGGACGCGATCGAGTCGGCGGGCCGCTCCGGGGCGTTCCAGCCGCGCAAGTCGGCGCTCTGCGGGTGGTGCCACCACCAGTCGGCGTGCCCGGCGTTCGGCGGCACCCCGCCGGTGTTCGACCCGGCGCTCGCCGCGGAGCGGCTGGGCCTGGGCCAGGGCATTGCCCCGGGCCTCAGCTGATCTCGAGCACCTCGCCCGCGTGGAGGCGGGCGATCGTCGCGAGGTCCACGAGCTCGAGCGATGTGGCGCGCGACAGGCCGGGCAGGACCGGCAGCGGGACGTGCGACTGAACGGCGAGCACCCGGGCACCGGAGGCCATGGCCGAGCCGATGCCGGGCACCGAGTCCTCGACCGCGACGCAGTCTTCGATCGCCACGCCCAGGCGGTCGGCGGCCGTCAGGTATGCCTCTGGGTGCGGCTTGCCGTGGGTGACCTGGTCACCGGTGACGACGACGCTCAGCGCGCCGCCCGCCTGCGTCACGACGACCTCGGCGAACCGCTCGTAGGACATCGTCACGAGCGCGCACGGCACGCCCGCCTCGGCGACGGATGTGAGCAGTTCCCGGGCCCCCGGCTGCCAGGGCGTGACCTCGCGCGTCGCGGCCACGACCCGGTCGAGCAGCCACTCGACGACCTCCTCCTCGGGCAGCGCGACGCCGGCGGCCTGGAGGATGCGCGCTGAGTCGACCAAGGAGTTGCCGACGAGCTGCAGCGCCTGCTCGTGCGACCAGGTGCCGCCGTGGCTCGCCACGAGCTCGTTCTGGGCGGCGATCCAGTACGGCTCGGTGTCGACGAGGGTTCCGTCCATGTCCCACAGGACGGCGGCAGGCAGGTTCATCACGCCCGCGAGTGTAACCGCCTTAGGGTGGAGGAATGACCTCCGCTCCCCTTGGCCGGCACAGCGCCCGCAACACCGTGCTCCTTGCTGCCTTCGAGGGCTGGAACGACGCGGGATCGGCAGCAACGGCCGCGCTGGAGCACCTCGGCGAGGTGTGGGACGCCCGCAAGGTCCACGAGCTGGACCCGGAGGAGTACCACGACCTGCAGGTGAACCGGCCGATCGTCGGGATGGGACCGGACGGAAGGCGCCAGATCACGTGGCCGACGACGTCAGTCTGGGTCGCCGAGCTCTCCCAGCGCACGGTCCTCCTGGTGCACGGCATCGAGCCCTCGATGCGCTGGCGCCGCTACTGCTCCGAGCTGCTCGACTACGCCGAGGAGGCCGGAGCCAGGACGGTGATCACCCTCGGCGCGCTGCTCGCCGACGTGCCCCACACCCGGCCCATCCCAATGACCGCGACGAGCGAGTCGGATGGCCTGCGCGCCGTGCTCCCCGACGTCGAGGCGAACACGTACGAGGGGCCGACCGGCATCGTCGGTGTGCTGCAGCACGCGGCGGCCGAGCGGGGTCTGCAGTCCGTGTCCCTGTGGGCCGCGGTGCCGCACTACGTGGCCAACCCGCCGTCGCCCAAGGCCACGCTGGCCATGCTGACCCGGATCGAGGAACTGCTCGGGGAGTCGATCGAGCTGCGAGACCTCCCAGAGGATGCGGAGGCGTGGCAGCACGGCGTCGACGAGCTCGCCTCGGAGGACGCAGAGATCGCCGAGTACGTCAAGCAGCTCGAGGAGGCCAAGGACACGGCCGACCTCCCGGAGGCCTCGGGCGATGCGATCGCGCGCGAGTTCGAGCGCTGGCTCAAGCGCCGCGACGGCTCCGAGGGCTAGGCCGTGTCTCCTCATCGAAGGCGCGGAACCCGAGAGAGGCATACAGGACGCGCGCCTCGGTTGCGGTGTCGTCGACGCGTAGTCCGATGCTTGTTTGGTGGGCGGCTTGTACGGCCCTGACCAGGGCTCGCCCGATTCCGTGCCGCCGTGCGTGGGTCGCGACGAACAAGTCGATGATGAACGGTCCGCTCGGCACGTCGTCCCAGGGAGCGTCCGTCACGGTGAGGATCGCTCCGACCAGTTCGTCGTCTCTCCAGGCGCCAAAGGATGCGTCTGCGAGCCACCGACCGTACTCACCTCGCCACGCCGCGAGGACATCATCGGTGGCGTCCTTCAGTGTCATCTCGTTGGGTGAGTTGAGGTAGGTGCGCCAGTACGCCTCGCCAACGGCTTGGAGATCCGCCTCCCCCAGCGTGCGAAGGACTACTCCGGCAGGGATGACGTGATCGGTTCGGGCTGGCGGCTCCGCGACCATCAGGGTGTTCGGCACGTGCAGGACAATGAGCCTGTCCCAGTAACGATCTGAGCGGTGCGCGGGCCGGGGTCAGACTTGGCGGTCGGTGAGGTGATGAACCAGGACGAGGGCGGCCCTGGCCAGCGCGGTGATCTTCGACGGG
>Ga0075011_10000510_pt1 | contig 20707 bp, 21 predicted proteins | sample TARM_MetaG_T_14_FD_72354 | JGI IMG/M metagenome (GOLD analysis project Ga0075011, IMG submission 72354) | Freshwater microbial communities from Pennsylvania, USA, analyzing microbe dynamics in response to fracking - TARM_MetaG_T_14 | ecosystem: Environmental > Aquatic > Freshwater > River... | reverse complement strand
AATAACTAGTCTGATAATCGAAGATTTCATTCTAGTTATTATTTATGCTGATCAATCCAAGAACCAGATTGGGTTCATGTTTTATTTTTGTAAGCGTTTATATCGAGGATCTTTTTCCAATTATCTTGAAAGTTATAGGTTTATTGGGTGAATTTGGTTGGATTATCCAGTGGTCGGAATGTTGAATAAGTGTTCCATTTGTATGTATTTCTAGTTCAGGAATTCGTGGCCCAATTATGTATTGATTTGGGTTTTTATCATCTTTAATCACTATAATTTCCTGTTCATTTACAAATACAGAACAATTTGGCGTTGGAGTGCAGCTCGTCATGTCGACGTTTTGATAAGAAAAAGTCCTCCAGAAAAAAGCGACCAAAAGAATGAGTAATGTGATTAGTATTTGAGCAAACCTGTGTTTTGTAAGCTTTTCTGAAGCCATGATGCTTCCTTCCTCGTGTAACAAACTTCAAAGTTTTGAAATAAAAGGCCAAATCCTGAACAACTGTAAGGTTACTACTCTGTCATTGAATTGTTAATTGCAGTATAGTTGACGGTTGAAAATGCCACTTTTTTTTAAAGTCAGCAATAGATAGTAACGTTCTGATAAAGCAGTATTTCTATTGTGGATTTGGGGGGCATTACGACATGTGTCGTGTTGGAAGTAAAGTGTAGTTAATTAGAAATTGGAAGCATGCAAATGAGCCAAGAAAAGCAGCTTGAACAAAACTACAACTATACAGTTGTTCGGCAATTTACCTTAGTGACTATTCTCTGGGGTATTGTTGGTATGGCTGTAGGTGTTTTGATTGCCGCTCAATTAGTTTGGCCACAGCTAAACTTTGATACGCCGTGGTTGACGTACAGTCGCTTACGTCCTCTGCATACTAATGCGGTTATTTTTGCGTTTGGTACAAGTGCCCTCTTTGCAACATCTTATTATGTTGTTCAGCGTACTTGTCAAACTCGTCTATTTGGTGGTCCTCTTGTGCCCTTCACCTTTTGGGGATGGCAAGCCATTATTTTATCTGCAGCAATAACTTTACCTTTGGGTTATACCTCCGGTAAAGAATACGCGGAATTAGAATGGCCAATTGATATCGCCATTGCTCTTGTATGGGTATCTTATGCGATAGTGTTTTTTGGAACACTCGTCAAACGTAAGACGGCACATATCTATGTGGCAAACTGGTTCTTCGGAGCTTTTATCCTTACTGTTGCTGTATTACATATTGTAAATAGCATGGCAATCCCTGTTTCTATGGGTAAATCGTATTCAGTTTACGCTGGGGCGGTGGATGCTATGGTTCAGTGGTGGTACGGTCATAATGCGGTGGGTTTCCTGCTTACTGCCGGCTTCCTTGGTATGATGTATTACTTTGTACCAAAACAAGCTGAACGCCCTGTTTATTCATACCGTTTATCGATTGTTCACTTTTGGGCTTTGATCTCTCTTTACATTTGGGCTGGTCCGCACCATTTACACTACACTGCTCTGCCTGACTGGACTCAGTCACTTGGCATGGTGATGTCGTTGGTGTTGTTTGCTCCTTCATGGGGCGGGATGATTAACGGGATTATGACGTTATCTGGTGCTTGGCATAAACTGCGCTATGACCCAATCTTACGATTCCTCATCGTTTCATTGTCATTCTACGGAATGTCTACGTTTGAAGGACCAATGATGTCGATTAAGACAGTTAACGCACTGTCACACTACACCGACTGGACCATTGGTCACGTGCATTCTGGAGCTCTAGGCTGGGTTGCAATGGTGTCGATTGGTTCGGTATACCATTTAATCCCTCGCCTATTTAACCAAGAGCGTATGTACTCTGTTGGTCTAATCAATGCTCACTTCTGGTTAGCGACTATTGGTACGGTGCTCTACATCGTTGCGATGTGGATTTCAGGTGTTATGCAGGGCCTGATGTGGCGTGCTGTTAACTCTGACGGTACGTTAACGTACAGTTTTGTTGAGTCTGTCCAAGCCTCTTACCCATTCTATACCGTTCGATTCATTGGTGGATTTATCTTCTTAGCAGGTATGTTCCTGATGGCTTACAACACGTATAAAACGGTTTTTGCACCAGATAATAGCTTAAAAGCTATTCCTCAACCGGCATAAGGAGATGAAAGAATGAGTTCTAATAATCGCCATGAAATCATCGAACGTAATGTCGGTTTACTGGCTATTTTCATTATTTTTGCCATCAGTTGGGGAGCCTTGGTTGAAATCACGCCATTGATTTTCCAAAAGCAAACTACTGAGCCTGTTGAAAATCTTAAGCCCTACACTGCGCTGCAACTTGAAGGCCGCGATATCTATATTCGCGAAGGTTGCAACGTTTGCCATAGCCAAATGATTCGCCCATTCCGTTCCGAAACGGAGCGTTATGGTCATTATTCGGTGGCTGGTGAAAGTGTTTGGGAGCATCCATTTGTGTGGGGTTCGAAGCGGACTGGGCCTGATTTGGCTCGTGTTGGTGGTCGTTATTCTGATGAATGGCATCGAGTTCACTTGACTAATCCTCGCGAACTGGTTCCTGAATCAAACATGCCCGGTTTTCCTTGGCTAGCAAAAAATGTGTTGGACGGCAAGCTTACGCAAAGCAAACTTGAATTATTCCGTAATCAGTTTGGTGTGCCGTATACCGATGAACAAATCGCGAATGCAGCAAAAGATGTCGAAGGGAAATCAGAAATGGATGCAATCATTTCTTATCTTCAATCTCTTGGTCACGCAATGAAGTAAGGGGTAGTTATGGATATCGGTACTATTCACAGTATTTGGACCATAGTGCTGTTCGTCTGTTTTATAGGCGTAGTGTGGTGGGCCTATGGCAAAAACCGTAAAGCTCGTTTCGATGAAGCGGCTAACCTCATTTTTGCCGATGAACAGCCCAAATCCTCTAAGGAACAAGGAGTGACTAAACAATGACGACATTTTGGAGTCTATGGGTCATCATCATTACGGTGGGAACTTTGCTGGGCTGTGCGATTCTGCTCGTTTGGTGTTTAAAAGACAAAATGGGAGTAGAAGAAGGCTCGGATATGGGCCATGAATACGATGGTATTCGTGAGCTCAACAACCCTCTGCCTAAATGGTGGACCTATCTTTTTATTAGTACGTTTATTTTTGCCGCTATCTATCTGACCCTCTATCCTGGGTTAGGTAGTTTTAAAGGTGTGCTTGGTTGGCAAAGTTCAGATCAAACCATTCGCTCTCTTGATGAGTCCAAAGCCTCGATTGCAAATGCGCAAAACAATAAAGTGTTAGTACAGTATGCAAAAGAGTTAGATGACGCAAACACCTACTTTGGTGAAGCATTTAAACGCTTAGCTTATACTGGCGGCGGTTCGGATTTACGCCCTATTCCTGAAATTGCAGCAGATTCTGATGCATTGAAGGTTGGTCAGCGTTTATTCTTACAAAACTGCTCTCAGTGTCATGGTTCTGACGCTCGTGGTCAAAAAGGCTTTCCGAATCTAACCGATAATGCTTGGTTATATGGTGGTGAACCAGAAGCGATTGTGACCACTATCCGACATGGTCGTATTGGACAAATGCCAGCTTGGAAAGATGTCCTCGGTGAACAAGGTGTGAAGGAAGTGGTGAGTTATACCCTAAGCCTTTCTGGGCGTTCTGTGAACGTTCGAGAAGCGGAAGCAGGTAAAGCTCGCTTCGTCGTTTGCGCCGCTTGTCATGGTACTGATGGTAAAGGTAACCCTGCGTTTGGAGCACCTGATCTTACTGATAACGATTGGTTATTTGGTGACTCAAGAGCCGATGTTACTCAAACGGTCATGCATGGCCGATCAGGTGTTATGCCTGCTTGGAATGACATTCTCGGTGAAGATAAAGTTCAACTGGTTGCTGCTTACGTGTGGAGTTTAAGCAATACAGAGAACTAATTGCACAACAAAGGCAGCTCTTTATTAGGGCTGTCTTTCTTCTCTTTTTAATAAGCCTTCTTTATTTTGTTGTTGAGAACTTTTTTATGGTAACTCCTTGGTATAAACAATTCTGGCCGTGGTTTCTGATCATCTTACCGTTAACTGTGGTGATATGGACGATTGCAACGGTTATCGTCTTTTCTCAGAATTCAGTGTCATTGGTGACAGAGGATTACTACAAAAAAGGCAAAGGCATTAATATTGACCTATCAAAAATTAACGAAGCGAAAGCATTAAAGCTCAGCTCGGAAGTCTACTCTGAGGGTAATGATATTATCTTCAAATTTAATAAAGGTGAGCTTGAACACTACCCCGCGATTAAAATGATGTTTGCTCATCGGACACTGCCAGACCGTGATTTCACACAACTTGTCGCATCGGATGCACAAGGTATATATCGCATTACCCTGCCTGCCCCGTTACAAGGCCCTTGGTTCATCGAACTCACTCCTCACAATGAGGAGTGGTTAATCCAAGGTCGAGTAACGTTTCCAATGCCAACTTCTACTCAATTAATGAATTAAACTATGTGCAAAGCGTGTTACCACTGTGGTGAAGATGTACCAGCCAACACGGATTATAAAGTTGATATTCTAGGTGAAAGCAGAGATATGTGTTGTCCCGGTTGTGAAACCGTGGCTAAAACCATTGTAGAGAGTGGCCTAGTATCTTATTACCAATACCGAACGACCACTGCAGATAAAGTGGAGCTTGTGCCAGAGCAGCTCAAAGCACTCATTCATTATGATAATGACGATGTACAAGCAGAGTTCGTTCGTAACGACAACGAAACGTCCGAAGTAACGTTATCGTTAGAAGGTGTTTCCTGTGCGGCTTGTGCTTGGTTAATTGAAAAACAACTCTCTCATAAAAAGGGAGTAATTTCGATAAGGGTCAATACCACTACCAACCGTGCTTTACTCAGTTGGGATAAGACACAAACACGACTCAGTGAATTACTCTCCACTATTCATAAATTAGGTTATAAGGCTGCCCCTTTTGAAGCAGACGCACATGAGGCAGCCTACCATCAATCAATGAAGCAATATCTTTATCGCTTGGGTATTGCAGGTCTAGCCACCATGCAAGTGATGATGCTTGCTGTGGCGCTCTATCTTGAGGTCTTCGGTGATCTTGATTCTGAGTTTCGCAATTATTTTCGTTGGGTTAGCTTGATCTTTGCAACCCCCGTACTTTTATACTCTGCCCTTCCCTTTTACCTCAATGCTTGGCGAAGCATTAGAGGCAGAACATTAGGTATGGATGTCCCTGTTTCTATCGCTCTTATTTTTGCGTATGTTGCTAGTCTGATAGCGACAGTGACTGAACAGGGCGAAGTCTTTTTTGAATCCATTTCAATGTTTACCTTTTTCTTACTGGTTGGACGATTTTTAGAGATGCGGGCGCGTAGAAAAGCCGCGGCGGCTAGCGGCAATTTACTGAAATTGATCCCTGCGGTTGCAACTACGTTGGATGGCCGTCAAGTGCCTGTAAAAACTCTAGCTCTTGGTGATCGAATTCGCGTGTTGCCTGGAGAACACGTCCCTGCTGATGGTCGAGTGTTGAATGGGCGTATTCATATTAATGAATCAATGTTGACCGGTGAATCAGTACCCGTTGTCAAAACAGTCGGTGATGCTGTTTTTGCTGGTACATTAAATGGCGATGAGTCTTTCGAGTTGGAAGTCACTGCATCTAAAGCAGATTCCGTTATTTCCAATATTGTTAGACTGCAAGATGAAGCTCAAATGTCTAAGCCTAAGATTGCAGAAATTGCTGATATTGTCGCGAGATATTTTGTGGCTGTAATTTTGATTATTGCAGCAGCCACTTGGTTTTATTGGCACCAGACAAAACCTGAAGATGCATTTTGGATCATGTTAGCGGTCTTGGTGGCAACCTGCCCGTGCGCGCTTTCTCTTGCCACCCCAACAGCCATCACTTGCGCTACATCACGAATGGGTGACTTTGGTATTTTATTGAGAAAAAACCATGTCTTTGAAACACTTTGCAAAGTTAACCATTTGATTATCGATAAAACGGGAACGTTGACCCGTGGTGATATCGAAATTAGTGACGTTGAGTTGCATGGTGATATAGACGAAAACCATTGTTTGGCGCTAGCCGCTGCTTTGGAGCATCATGCCAATCACCCCATTGCCAGAGCGTTTGCGCAATATCGTAATGACGAGTTTCGTGTTGAGCATGTGCAGAATATGATTGGGTCTGGTATTCAAGGTAAATATTTAGGCGGCGATGTTCGTATCGGCAGCGCCGAATTTGTTTTGAACGACATCAGTGATGATCGAGCAAATCGTATTTATCTGTCGCTCAACGGGCAACACATTGCGACCTTCACGTACCGCGATCCTATCCGTAGTGAAGCGAAACAATTTATCGATCGTTTCCATCAGGAAGGAATTAAGATCACGCTATTAACGGGTGACTCTCAACTTAATGCCCAAAGTGTGGCCGCTGAAATGGATATCGATATTGTCGTATCGAATGCCAAACCAGAAGATAAACTGAGTTACTTAAAGTTGTTACCAGATGATGATATCACCATGATGATTGGCGATGGCATTAATGATGCGCCAACGCTTGCTGGTGCGCACTTATCAGTCGCTATGGGTGGTGGAACCGATGTCGCAAAAGCATCCGCTGATATGGTTTTACTTGGTGATAAACTCGACAGATTATTGGAAGCCAGAGGCTTAGCGTTAAAAGCTCGCAAAATCATTCGGGAAAATTTAGCGTGGTCACTTGGATACAATATTATTGTTTTGCCACTCGCCGTTGCGGGGCTGGTTGCTCCTTACATTGCCGTTGTGGGCATGTCGGCGAGTTCGATTATTGTGGTATCTAATTCTCTTCGACTACTCAAAAAGAGGGATAAGTAGATGGAAAGTCTTTATATATTGATCCCCATAGCGATCGTTTTGGTTACGATCGCCGTCATCATCTTTTTATGGGCAGTAAAGAGCGAACAGTTTGAAGATTTAGAACGCCAAGGACACAATATTTTGTTTGATGAAGATGAACTTACCTCATCAAAAGAAGAGAAAAAATGACCGCAGATTGGATTGGTGCTTTCTTTATCGGTTTACTTGGAGCTGGCCACTGTATGGGAATGTGTGGCGGGATTGCTTCTCTTTTGACCTTAGGTGAAAAGCGCAGTGATCGACTCCCAATACTGCTTGTTTTTTACAACCTTGGGCGTATTGCCAGCTATATGCTGTTTGGCGGTTTATTAGGAGGCCTCGCCGCCTCGCTATCCGAATTCTCTACACTTAATCATGCGTTGATTTGGTTGCGGCTCATTGCGGCAGGCCTAATGATTGTACTTGGATTGTATGTTGGACGTTGGTGGTTTGGCCTGTTGAAGCTGGAGAAGGTTGGGCAAAAAATCTGGAGTTTTATTTCGCCTTTTGGGCAATCATTGCTCCCGCTTAGGAAAACGTGGTTCGCTCTCCCTTTTGGGTTTATCTGGGGGTGGTTACCTTGTGGGCTAGTTTACTCGGTACTGACTTGGTCTGTGGTGTCCGGTAGTGCGCTGTCAGGGGCATTGGTTATGGCCTCTTTTGGTCTGGGAACCTTACCTGCGATGCTTCTTGTTGGTTATGGCGCGACCCGTTTGAAGAACATTCAACAATCACTCATATTTCGTCATTTTGCTGCGATTTTTATCATACTCTATGGTCTATACACGGGTTATAGAGCAGTGAGTATTTTATCATCTACGTGGTAGCTGTCTGATTTATGGCATCTTTTTTCGCTATCCTTTAGGGGTAATGGGTGCTAAAATATTGATGTACATCAAAAAGTGAAAGGTTGTTATGATTTCTGATAAGCCAGCGGCAAAGCGCATTCAATCTGGTGGTTGTGCAATTCACTGTCAAGATTGCAGCATTAGCCAGCTTTGTATTCCTTTTACTCTCAATGAATCTGAACTTGATCAACTTGATCAAATTATTGAGCGTAAAAAACCTATCCAAAAGGGCCAAGAGCTATTTAAAGCTGGTGACGACCTTAAGTCTCTCTACGCTATTCGCTCAGGTACAATTAAAAGTTATACCATTACTGAGCAAGGTGATGAACAAATCACTGCGTTTCATTTAGCGGGTGATTTAGTTGGTTTTGACGCGATCACTGATGATTCTCATCCTAGTTTTGCTCAGGCTCTAGAAACATCAATGGTATGTGAAATACCCTACGAAATTCTTGATGATCTTTCGGGTAAAATGCCTAAGTTACGTCAGCAAATTATGCGCTTAATGAGTAATGAAATTAAGGGCGACCAAGAGATGATTCTTCTGCTATCTAAAAAGAATGCAGAAGAAAGATTGGCGGCTTTTCTTTATAACTTGTCGACTCGTTTTTCTCAGCGCGGCTTTAGCCCTAGAGAGTTTCGTCTGACAATGACTCGTGGTGATATCGGTAATTACCTTGGTCTCACTGTTGAAACGATCAGTCGTCTACTCGGCCGTTTTCAGAAGTCTGAAATCCTTAGCGTTAAAGGCAAATACATCACAATCCTTGACCATGACCAACTGATGGAACTGGCAGGCGTATCTAAAGAAACTAAGTAACTTCAATGAGGTAGCTCTTAAATGAGCTACGTCATACTTCTGTTAAAAACTCTCTTTTTTTCTAAAGTTCTCGCTGGTTATGAGCTAAAGTAACTCTAACGCCCTCCTCCATAATTAAGGAGTCGATATGAGTATTTATAGCAAGATTCTGGTGGTTGCTGACATCAACCACGATGAACAACCCGCTCTTGCCAGAGCCATACAGTTAGCGCAGCAAAGCACGTCTTCTAGCCACATTACATTTTTTCTATCTATTTATGATTTCTCTTATGACATGACGTCGATGCTCTCTGTTGATGAACGTGATGCTATGCGACGTGGTGTTATCCATCAGCGCGAGCAATGGATGAGGAAAGTAGCTGAACCGTATATTGATAGTTCGATCCAATTTGAAGTGAAAGTGGTGTGGCATAACCGCCCTTATGAAGCGATTATTGCTGAGATATTTTACGGAGAACATGACATTCTGATCAAAGGGACGCGCAAGCATGATGTCCTGGAATCCGTTATTTTTACACCGACAGATTGGCACTTATTGCGTAAATGCCCAACTCCAGTGCTATTGGTTAAAAATTCAGATTGGCCACAGAATGCGAATATAATCGCTTCGGTACATGTGGGGTCAGAAAATCCGGCTCATATTGATTTAAATGATTGCATGGTTGAACAACTAAAAAGCCTCACCACTCGTTTAGGTGCGACGCCTTATCTGGTCAATTCATACCCTATTACGCCAGCGAATATCACCATTGAGCTGCCCGAGTTTGATCCAATGACCTACACTGATGCTGTTCGTGGTCACCATTTGATGGCAATGAAAGCATTGCGACAAAAGCATGGTATAGATGAATCTCAAACACTTGTAGAACAAGGCTTGCCTGAAGACGTCATTCCTCAAGCAGCTGAAAAGCTCAATGCGGCGATGGTTATTCTTGGTACGACGGGGCGTACAGGGTTATCGGCAGTATTTATTGGCAACACGGCAGAACAAGTCATTGATAAAATTAACTGTGATGTTTTAGCATTAAAGCCGCATGGCTACGTGAGCCCTTTAGATCCTAAAACCTCTATTTAAAATGGCCCGATCTATCATCGATCCCCCTTGTCATAGACGAGGGGGATTTTTTATCTTCCTTACTTGTTAGATCTGGCATCTGCGCTATTTATCCGTATCATACGCACTCTATTTTGTTTTAAAGATTAAAGACCAGACACTGATGACTGAGCAAATTCAAGAGCGCACCAAAGCTCAACAATATAATTTCAATAAACTTCAGAAGCGTATCCGTCGTAATACGGGTCAAGCCATTGCTGACTTTAATATGATTGAAGATGGCGACCGTATTATGGTATGTCTTTCTGGCGGTAAAGATAGCTTTACCATGCTGGATATTCTAATGAGCCTTCAGAAAAGTGCCCCTGTTAGCTTTGAGCTTATTGCCGTGAATCTTGATCAAAAACAGCCCGGATTCCCTGAACACATTCTGCCGCAGTACTTAGAGCAGCTAGGCGTTGAATATAAAATTGTCGAAGAAGACACGTATTCTATTGTTCAAGATAAGATCCCTGAAGGGAAAACCACCTGCTCACTTTGTTCACGCTTACGCCGCGGTATTTTGTACCGTACAGCCAAAGAACTCGGTGCGACGAAAATTGCGTTAGGCCATCACCGTGACGACATTCTAGAAACGCTATTTTTGAACATGTTTTATGGTGGAAAGATCAAAGGAATGCCACCTAAACTTGTGTCTGATAACGGTGAACATGTGGTAATTCGCCCTCTAGCCTACTGTCGTGAAAAAGACATTATCAAATATGCGAACATGCGAGAGTATCCGATTATTCCATGTAATCTATGTGGCTCTCAGCCAAACATGCAACGTCAAAACATTAAGCAAATGCTAAATGGCTGGGATAAACAGTTCCCTGGGCGCATCGAGACCATGTTTAGTGCAATGCAAAATGTAGTGCCTAGCCATTTGGCTGATTTCAAGTTGTTTGACTTTAAGTCGATTAACCGTGATTCAGGCGTTATTAATGGCGGCGACATTGGTTTTGATAAAGAAGAGATGCCAATCCTAGCGCTCGAAGATGAGGATAGCGTGATGGAGTTTGATCCTAGTTTGAAGTTGGATGTCACCAATCTTTGATATTCCTACAAAGATAAAACGAGTAAGGGCTGCGAATGCAGCCCTATTGATATTAGCCCAACATGTCTAATGTTTCGCTTTGGGAAGATAAGGTAACACGCGAACCGTTTCTTGTGGTAACTGCATCGATCCACCTTCACCCAGTTGACTGAGATCCACTTGGGCTTTGCCATTTTCTATGTTAATGGTTTCGCCGTTACTCAACTGAATGATCGAATTCAAATTATTGGCAAATTCGAGTGTGACACCAGAAACATCGGGTGTGAACCAACTCGCAAACATCCCGCCGAGCTCTTCCAGTAATTTTTGCATCTGAGGTAATAAGATGGCGACCTGCTGGTAAGATATTTCTCCTTTGAACTGCTCTTTTGCCATAACAACAGTCGAAAAGTCACAACGCATATCTTGAGGAGTATCGACAAACACTAACGGATTCGCTTGCCGTAAATGATCGTCTAAAGGAAGTAGTAGCTCGTGGTTGCTACTGACTTTCAACGCTTCATAGTGCTTTTCTTTTTCCATCCAAGCCTTCTCTATTGGGCAGAGCTGCCTGGTATTGGCATTAAGGAAATAATAAGCGACTTTGACATTGGGGTACTCTTCTTTCACGTTATTTTTCATTGCTGAAAACAACTTGGAGTATGTAAACATATACTCTTGAGCGCTAACGGGAAATGCGTTAGCAAGGCATAGCGTTGTCAGTAATAAGGTAAGTGTTCTTTTTTTCATTATTATTCTGTCCAGAAAGGCTGATTGTGACGCATCATAGATTGAAGATCTTGCACATAAGCTTCTCCGCGCTCTGAGTATTTCAGTAAGCCATTGGTCATCTCCATGGCACTGTCGGCACTCAATAAATCGGCATTATTTTTTCTTAATCGAAAACGAATCTCTCGTAAATCATGATAAGCGGAGTTGCGGTTAACATTCATGAAGTAACCGTGGATTGACTCTTGAACAGAACCAAAACTCGCCACTTCGTGAGTCATACCTTCCACTCGTTGCAAAGGTACCAACCCACACCCTACACTGTAACACCATTGACCGAAATAGTTGTTTCCTTCAGTTGCAAAGCGAGAGGTTCCCCAAGCCGATTCGTTCGCAGCCTGGGTCAAGACTAACGCTTCGGGTAAAACGTCAACTCGATGCAGCATGTTTTCTAGCCATGCGCTAGTGATGCCTTCTGCAGGAATCGGTACTTCATATCGCTTAGAGAGTTTTTGCACCTCACTATAGTCACTTTTGGCTATCTGATTGCTTAAATGATGCTGTGCAATCCTCTCTAATATCTCACGCTCTTGCAAAACACGTCTATTTTCCCACGCGATACCTGGTTTTAAGAAAGAAAAAAAAGCATGCTTTTTCTCATTCACATCATTGATGGCTGAGAAGTCAGGCGCTTTTCCAACAGCTCTAGCACCTTGTAAAGATGGAATGTCGCTTTTATAAGTCGTCTCGGTTGAGGTTTGCTTGACGTAATAAACGCTGCAACTCACAACCACGAGCGAGATGGCGGTAAGTAAGATTATTTTACGCATTGAACACCTGAGAATTTGGATTATTGTCGGATTGATTAGTCGCTATGATCTTTAGTTTGATGCCAAACATATTGCGATAAATAATCCCTTTAGCATGGAAGAAGAAAGGTAATACAAAAATGAAACCTATCCCATAAAAGAGCGCGGCGGCAACGAACATCAGCATGATCACGGAATAAATCACGGCAATAGGAACGATTTTTTTATTGACTGCGCGTAAGGATAATAGCAGTGATTGCATAGGTGGAACCCGTTTTTCGCAGATCAATAAGATGGATTGGCTAAACGCAATACTCAAATACATTGATAGCAATGGGAAAATCATTCCTGCTACACCTTGCAGTAATAAGCTGAATAGCGTTGCTAAAATCACTGGGATGGTGAACTGTAATCCCTTACCTATATGTCTTGGCTGTGTTCTTAACCCAGCGACATGACTCATCGCCATTAAGCTCACGCCAGCATAAATAGGTGCACTAACGACCTCATAGCTAAAATTAGCCACAAGAATAGCTTGTACAATATTGCCTGTGAAAGCTTCTGGTGTTTCTAACGCATCCAAGATTAGTGATGGATCACCCAGTTGCAATTTTAAAGCAATATAGAAGATCGCAAGCTGCACAAATAAAAGAATCACGATGGAAGGAGAAAAGGAGATAAATTGCTTGATCGTACAATCCCATGCCTCTTTGAGCACGGCGTTGACTTTTAGCTCGTAATCTCCCTTGAGCGCATGCTCTACACTACCGCCTAAATTGAAATCTTTTTCAATATCATTATTCATAAAATGTCCTAGGCAACGGAAAAGCAAGTTGCCTGTATTTGGGTCACAAAGTTATTGTCATTATACTGCAATACACTCTAGTCCAAAATCAGAAGCCTAAACTGATCTTGCATTATTATGTGTTTGGTTGATAATTAACCACTTGAAAGCATTGAACAGTTAGTTAGTTCTGTATGGTAATCAATCTTTACTGCTACCTACAAAACTTTTTCTGTATCAATATAAGAAAACGCTTTGAATTCACTCTTTTGGTGATTATGATGCGCGCCTCAATTGTGTATAGCGACAGGTCGTAAGATAGGCATCCCTATAGACCAAGGTGGGAGAAAAACAGACGTTGAACGTAAAAAAATCAGTAGGAAAACCAGTAGTTCGTCTTTCTGGTATCAGTAAAAGTTTCGATGGTAAGGAAATCATTGGCAACCTAAACCTTGATGTTAATCATGGCGAATTCTTAACGATACTTGGTCCTTCTGGCTGTGGTAAAACAACAGTACTAAGAATGATTGCAGGTTTTGAAACCGCAGATCAAGGTTCAATTACTCTTGATAATCAAGATGTTACAAAAGTTCCTGCTGAACAGAGACACGTTAACACCGTCTTTCAAAGCTATGCACTTTTCCCACATATGACAGTATTTGAAAATGTCGCGTTTGGTTTGCGTATGCAAAAAGTGCCAACGGCGGACATTGAACCCCGTGTGATGGAAGCACTGCGGATGGTACGTCTCGACGCGATGGCCCAGCGTAAACCAAGTCAACTTTCTGGTGGTCAACAACAACGTATCGCGATCGCGCGTGCCGTTGTTAATAAACCTAAGGTTCTGTTGCTAGACGAATCTTTATCCGCGCTTGACTATAAACTTCGTAAGCAGATGCAAATGGAGCTTAAGCAGCTTCAACGTCAGCTTGGGATCACCTTTATCTTCGTTACACACGATCAAGAAGAAGCTTTATCAATGTCGGATCGCATTATTGTTATGCGTGAAGGGAAAATTGAGCAAGATGGCTCTCCACGTGAAATTTACGAAGACCCTAAAAACCTATTTGTTGCCCGCTTCATCGGTGAGATCAACGTATTTAATGCTGAAACGATCGAACGAATTGACGATAAGCGTATTCGTGCACATATCGAAGGTGTTGAAGCGGTGGTTTACCACGATCAAAATGTACAACCCGGACACAAACTACAAGTTTTGCTGCGTCCTGAAGATCTTCGCATCGAAGAGATTAAAGAGTCAGAAGAAAAAGGCATTGTTGGACACGTGACAGAACGTACCTACAAAGGCATGACTCTAGAATCTGTAGTCGAATTGGAAGAATCAGGCATGCGCGTGACGGTTAGCGAATTCTTTAACGAAGATGATCCTGATGTGGACCATTCTCTCGGTCAGAAAGTCGCTATCACTTGGGTTGAAAGCTGGGAGGTAGTACTCGATGATGAGCAAGAAGCTTAATCTTCAAAATGCTATTATCACATTGATTGTTGGGTGGTTAGTGCTGTTTGTGCTAATCCCTAACGTTATGATAATTGGTACTAGCTTTTTGACTCGCGATGAAGCCAACTTAATTGAAATGACCTTCACGCTTGATAACTATACACGCTTATTGGATCCACTTTACGCCAAAGTGCTCATGCACTCTTTCTATATGGCAATTGTGGCTACCCTTCTCTGCTTGGTTATTGGTTATCCATTTGCTTACATTGTCGCAAAAATGCCACAAAAATGGCGTCCAATTATGTTGTTTTTGGTGATTGTTCCTTTTTGGACGAACTCTCTTATCCGTACCTACGGATTAAAAATAGTGCTGGGTACGCAAGGCATCCTAAACCAAGCTTTAATGGCTTTAGACATCATAGACAAACCACTGCGTATTATGTACACCGAGACAGCGGTAATGATTGGCTTGGTTTACATCTTGCTGCCTTTTATGATTCTTCCGCTCTATTCTGCTATTGAAAAATTGGACGATACCTACATTGAAGCCGCGCGAGATCTAGGGGCAAATAAGCTTCAAACTTTGCTCAAGGTAGTATTGCCATTGACCATGCCGGGTATCATCGGGGGCTGCTTGTTGGTGTTACTGCCAGCATTAGGTATGTTCTATATTGCTGACTTACTCGGTGGCGCGAAAAACCTGCTGATTGGTAACGTGATTAAGAGCCAAGTATTGAATGCTCGTGATTGGCCATTTGGCGCCGCGACCAGCATTGCCTTGACTCTGGCGATGGCTGTAATGCTTTATGCATACTATCGTGCTGGTAAGTTATTGAATAAGAAAGTGGAGCTAGACTAATGGGCAAAACAGTTAGATTTAGCTTTATGAGTTTAGTGTATGTATTTCTATACCTACCGATCATAGTGCTGATTGTAAATTCATTTAATGACAACAAATTTGGTATTAAATGGGGCGGTTTCACTACTAAGTGGTACCACGCGCTAGTTGCAAACGACAGCTTAGTTCAGGCCGCATGGCACTCGCTGAATGTAGCGGTTTTTTCAGCCACAGCAGCGACGCTGATTGGCAGTTTAACTGCTGTAGCTCTTTTTCGTTATCAATTTAAAGGTAAACGTGCAGTTAATGGTATGTTGTTTGTTGTGATGATGTCCCCAGATATTGTCATGGCAATTTCGCTACTTGCGCTATTCTTAGTGTTAGGTGCTCAGCTAGGTTTTCTTACTTTGTTGATTGCACACATTACATTCTGCTTACCTTTCGTTGTTGTGACTGTTTACAGTCGCCTCAACGGATTTGATGTAAAGATGCTCGAAGCTGCCAAAGATCTCGGTGCTGGCGAATGGGTGATTTTGACCAAAATCATTTTGCCATTAGCGAAACCGGCAGTTGCGGCTGGTTGGTTGCTGAGTTTCACACTGTCATTAGATGATGTAATCATTAGCTCGTTTGTAACCGGCCCTACTTACGAGATTTTACCATTGAAGATTTATTCTATGGTTAAAGTTGGCATTTCCCCAGAAGTTAACGCTCTGGCGACCGTGATGTTAGTTGTCTCATTGGCTCTAGTAATCACATCACAGTTGTTAGCAAGGGAAAAAGTGAAGTAGAATCGACATCTTGTAATACATTACGCGAAACAGAATGACAAATCGTCATTCTGTTTTTCTATCTAACGCCTAAAAATAGGCAACGTTTGGTTTGGAGCTAACGTCAATGAAAAAATGGGCTACTCTATTAGCTGGTAGTGCATGTGCGCTTTCTTTGTTCTCTGGAGCAGTAACAGCGGATGAAAACAAGGAACTAGTATTCATGAACTGGGGGCCGTACATTAACAGTGGTCTTCTAGAGCAGTTTACGAAAGAGACCGGCATCAAGGTCATTTATTCAACTTATGAATCGAATGAAACCCTGTATGCAAAGCTAAAAACTCACAACCAAGGTTATGATCTTGTTGTTCCATCCACCTACTTCGTTTCTAAAATGCGCGATGAAGGTATGTTACAAAAGATTGATAAGTCCAAATTAAGCAACTTTAAAAACCTTGATAACAACTATTTGAATAAACCTTACGATCCAAATAATGATTATTCAATTCCACACGTGGTTGCTATCACTGGGCTTGCGGTTAATACCGATATGTATGATCCCAATGATTTCCAAAGCTGGGGTGACCTATGGAACCCAGAGTTGAAAGGCCAGCTAATGTTGATGGATGATACTCGTGAGGTATTCCACATTGCCCTTCGTAAGTTAGGTTACTCAGGTAACACTACGGATGAAAAGCAAATTGATGAGGCCTACGCTGAGCTGCAAAAACTAATGCCTAATGTATTGGTATTTAACTCAGATAACCCTGCCGCTCCTTACCTCTCTGGTGAAGTTGGCTTAGGTATGCTGTGGAATGGCTCTGCAGCAGCTGCGCAAAAAGAAGGCTTGCCAATTAAGCTTGTTTTCCCCAAAGAAGGCGGTATCGGTTGGGTTGACAACTTTGCTATCAGTTCTGGTGCCAAAAACGTAGAAGCCGCACATATGATGATCGACTTCTTGCTACGTCCAGAAATTGCAGAACAAATTTCTCGCGACACGGGTTATTTAACTGGCGTGAAAGCGTCTAATGAGAAATTTAAAGACAGCCCTGCTCTTTTCCCATCTCAAGATGATTTAGATCGTGTTGAATGGCAATCTGCCGTTGGTGAAAAAACTGTGCAGTATGAAGATTACTTTATGAAGTTAAAAGCGGGTCAATAATTCCGCAAAAAGTATGAAATAGGCAGCACTAGCTGCCTATTTTCGTTAAAACTGGTATACTTTGCACTTTCGTATCACGCACCCTTGCCTAGTTAAGCTTTGGCACCGACTAAAATGGAAACGTAATGAAAAGCACACTGTATGCTGGCGCTATTTGCGCAGCAACTCTATTCACTACGCCTGCAATGGCTGCAGATCAAGAGCTTTATTTTTACAACTGGTCTGAATATATCCCCCACGACGTTCTCGAAGATTTCACCAAAGAGACAGGAATTAAAGTCATTTACTCAACCTATGAGTCTAATGAAAGCATGTATGCCAAGTTAAAGACTCAAGGTTCCGGCTACGATCTTGTCGTGCCATCCACCTACTTTGTTTCTAAAATGCGTAAAGAAGGCATGTTGCAGGAGATTGACCACGCTAAGCTTTCTCATTTTGCTGATCTGGATTCTAACTATCTCAATAAATCGTTCGACCCAAACAACAAATTTTCTATCCCTTATATCTGGGGCGCAACGGGGATTGGTATTAATACCGATATGCTTGATAAATCACTGATCAAAAACTGGGGCGACTTATGGGATGCCAAATGGGAAGGTCAGTTGATGATGATGGACGATGCTCGTGAAGTGTTCCATATTGCACTGAGTAAGCTTGGTTACTCACCTAATACGACGGATCCTGACGAAATTAAAGCGGCCTATGAAGAGCTTAAAAAACTGATTCCAAACGTGTTAGTGTTCAACTCCGACTTTCCGGCAAACCCTTTTTTAGCGGGTGAAGTTTCTTTAGGTATGTTATGGAATGGCTCGGCGTATATGGCCCGCCAAGAAGGCGCTTCAATTGACATTATTTGGCCAGAAAAAGGCGCGATTTTCTGGATGGACAGCATATCCATTCCGGCCGGGGCCAAAAACGTTGATGCGGCTCATAAGATGATTGATTTCTTATTGCGCCCTGAGAATGCAGCAAAAATCGCATTAGAAATTGGCTACCCAACTCCCGTTAAAACAGCCTATTCACTGTTACCCAAATCTTTCGCCAATGATCCTAATATCTTCCCTCCACAATCTGTGATGGACAGCGGGTTTTGGCAAGATGAGGTGGGAGAAGCGAATGTGTTGTACGACGAATACTTCCAGAAGCTCAAAGTAAATAATTGATCATATTCAATGTTTAGATAACACGCCTACTCTAGGCGTGTTTCTTTTTTGGCATTTCTAACCCTAATATCTCTTCCACTAACCGCGGAACTTCAATACTGGCTTTACCGTAGCGTTTCTCCTCAAACTCACTTTCAACGGCACTCGGTTCTAAGTTGATCTCAATGGTGTGCGCGCCATGCATTCTGGCATCATGAACAAAGCCTGCAGCAGGATAAACAACGCCCGATGTACCGATAGAGATAAAAAGATCAGCCGTCTCGAGTGCTGAATAAATATCGCCCATGCGTAGTGGCATTTCGCCAAACCAAACAATATGAGGTCGCATTTGAGCTGGAATTTGACAGCAATGACAAAGCTCTCCGCTCATAATGTCGTCTTTATGCTCTATTACTTGGTTAGAAACGCTGCAGCGTGCTTTAAGCAGCTCACCGTGCATATGAATCACCTGTTTGCTACCACCCCGCTCATGAAGGTTATCAATATTCTGCGTAATAATCGTTACGTTTCCCTCTAGCTCTTGCTCTAATTTACCAAGCGCGATGTGGGCGGCATTAGGTTGTATTGATTCAGATTGGAGTTTTCGACGACGCTGATTATAGAAATCCTGTACGAGATCGGGATCACGTGCGAAACCTTCAGGGGTCGCGACATCCTCTATTTTATGGTTTTCCCATAACCCATCTTGAGCACGAAATGTTTTGATGCCTGATTCCGCTGAAATGCCTGCCCCCGTGAGGATCACGATATTCTTGTAAGGGAAATTCATACTATGTCCTTATTGCACGCTTTTTTGCTAGCTTAGCACCGATGCAATAACAACAGTAGTTTTGAGGGTTAGACCATAGTATAAAATAGCCATTGATTGCTTATTTTCTGTGACATAAACCGAGCTACGGAATAGACCGAAATACCGCGCGACTTCGGTCTATATGTAATCAATCTTCGTTAATGGCGGAGATTTTATGGATAGCCAAATCCGCGCCGTTAAATTCGTCTTCTTCAGATAAACGCAATCCAGTCAATACATTGAGAGAGCCATAAACGATTGCGGCGCCCAATACTGCCACTGAAATACCCAATAAGGTTCCTAGTAGTTGAACGGCGAGGCTGACACCACCTAGGCCGCCGAGTGATGATTGGCCAAAAATCCCAGCGGCAATCCCGCCCCATGCACCACAAACACCATGTAATGGCCATACACCTAATACATCGTCTATTCTCGTTCGGTTTTGCAGTTGAGTGAACAACCAAACAAATAAAGCACCCGCAACTACTCCCGTCACTAAGGCACCCAGTGGGTGCATCAAGTCCGATCCTGCACACACCGCGACTAATCCTGCTAGAGGACCATTGTGGATAAAGCCAGGGTCATTTTTTCCGACAATTAACGCTGCTAAAATACCACCAGTCATGGCCATTAAAGAGTTCATCGCGACTAATCCACTAATTCCATTTAATGTTTGCGCTGACATGACGTTAAAACCAAACCAGCCCACACAAAGGATCCACGCGCCCAGTGCTAGAAACGGAATGTTGGATGGAGCAAAGTTGGTGTGCTTTCCTGCACGTACTCTTCCCTTACGCATTCCTAGAAACATGACAGCGATGAGTGCAATCCATCCGCCGACCGCATGCACGACCACCGAACCAGCGAAATCGTGAAAAGCAGCACCGAATTGAGCTTCAAACCAGCTTTGCACGCCATAATTGCCATTCCAAATCATTCCCTCAAACAGCGGATAAACAAACCCAACTGTGAAAAAAGTAGCAATGAGAATAGGGTAAAACCGAGCGCGCTCGGCAATACCTCCAGAAACGATAGCAGGAATAGCGGCGGCAAACGTCAATAGGAAAAAAAACTTAACTAGATGATAGCCGTTCCCTTGGGCAAGGGTTTGGGCATCAGCAAAGAAATGAGCGCCGTAGGCTATCCAGTAACCGATAAAAAAATAGGCGATCGTAGAAATACCGAAATCGGCGAGAATTTTTACCAGCGCGTTCACTTGGTTCTTTTTACGCACTGTCCCCACCTCAAGAAAGGCAAATCCAGCGTGCATTAAAAACACCATGATTGCACCGAGCAGCAAAAATAGCGTATCAGAACTTTGAGTCAGGGCTTGTACGGCACCTTGAACCTGACTTACGGTTTGAGTCATCTTAGTGATTCTCCATTGAAATGTTGTGCACCAATCCTGTGCTACTTGATTGTTTTCTCACCAATATAGTGAGTTATTGGTATTGAACAGCCTTAAAGCAAAATACATTCCAAAATAAACAAATGAATCAATAACTTTTCAATATCAAATAACTTATTGAAA
>Ga0075011_10000509_pt1 | contig 20738 bp, 18 predicted proteins | sample TARM_MetaG_T_14_FD_72354 | JGI IMG/M metagenome (GOLD analysis project Ga0075011, IMG submission 72354) | Freshwater microbial communities from Pennsylvania, USA, analyzing microbe dynamics in response to fracking - TARM_MetaG_T_14 | ecosystem: Environmental > Aquatic > Freshwater > River... | reverse complement strand
TCAAGTGCATCTGATATGTATAGCCATCAGGTTCGTATTGTGCTGGCTGAAAAAGGTGTCAGTGTTGAAGTTGAGTTGGTTGATGAAGATAGCTTACCAGCTGAGCTTATCGAGCTAAACCCATATAAATCGGTACCAACTTTGGTTGATCGTGAGCTTGCGCTTTATGATTCAAAAATCATCATGGAATACCTTGATGAGCGTTTTCCACATCCACCATTGATGCCTGTTTACCCAGTTGCTCGTGGTAATAGCCGTCTTATGATCTATCGCATTGAGAAAAACTGGTATTCTCTGGCGAACAAGGTTGTGAACGGTAAGCCTGAAGAGGCAGAGTCTGCACGTAATAAACTACGTAATGATCTATTAACTCTAGCGCCTGTATTTGCAGAGTATGAATACTTTATGAGTGAAGAATTCAGCCTGATTGATTGTTACCTTGCACCGCTATTATGGCGCTTACCTGTGCTAGGTATTGAATTAGTTGGCCCGGGTTCGAAAGAGCTTAAAGTCTATATGAATCGTGTATTCGAGCGTGATTCGTTCCTGGCATCTCTAACGGAAGCTGAGCGCGAGATGCGCCTTGCTCGTTAATGGTTGTTTTTGATGGATATTGATCAAATGACACCACGCCGACCATATATGCTGCGTGCATTTTATGATTGGCTGTTAGAAAACGATTTAACGCCACATCTTGTTGTTGATGCAACAATGCCTGGAGTGCGAGTTCCTATGGAATACGTACAAGACGGGCAAATCATCCTTAATGTTGCGCCTCGTGCGGTTGGTAATCTAGAGCTGGGTAATGATGAAGTTACTTTTAATGCTCGCTTTGGTGGCCGCCCTCAGGTTGTTATTGTTCCGCTATATGCTGTTCAGGCGATTTATGCGCGTGAAAATGGTGCGGGAACGATGTTTGATCCAGAGCCTGCGTATGAGCAAGAGCTGGAATCAGACATTGTGGTTGAAGATGTTGATACAACAGATGTAGAGTCACCAGTTTCAGAGGAGCAGGTCTCCGATGACGAAGCGCCGGCTCGCCCTAAAGGGAAACCGAGTCTGCGAGTGGTTAAGTAAGCACGAATTGATTGGCATTGGTTAAAAAAAGCAGCGTTTACGCTGCTTTTTTATTGCCATCAAAACTCGTTAATCACCATATTCAAAAGCTCGGATAACCTGTTTTACACCTGAAATATTGCGTGCAATATCAGTGGCATGATCGGCATGTTGACGGGAGACGTAACCAAACAAAAACACTTTTTTATTCTCTGTAATCACTTTGATTTTCGTACCGTTTAATTCAGAGTCTGCTAACAGAGCGGATTTAACCTTGGTGGTTATCCAACTATCGTTGCTGATTGCGCTGACAGGCAGCGGTTCCATGATTTTAACCTGATTATGCAGTTCTTTTACGCCTTTCACCTTTTCAGCTTGAGCAATAAACTGGTCGAGTAACTGAGCGTCTCTCGATTGTCCCATGATCACGACCGTGCCTTGATATGAGCTGGCGGTAAATCGCGCTGCGCCTCTATAAGGGGCCTTATTGCCGATGCCTGCAATTTCAAACTCAATTTGGTTATCGGTCCAGATTTGCTGTGTTGTTCTTGGATCGGTGACAATGTTTGCTGTCGTCGCTGCCCCCGCAATAAATAGTCCGGCACAGCCTGATAAACTGAGAGCTGCGGATAACACTAAAGCAAGACGGAGAGACTTCATAACAAACCTTCTATTATTCTTCGTGAGAGGGGAATAAGACCTGGTCTACCAGATCACATAAGCAGTGCAGAGTCAGCATGTGAACTTCATGGATACGAGCGGTACGATGTGAAGGAATACGGATTTCTACATCATTTTCACCAAGCAGACCGGCCATCTCGCCACCATCTTTACCGGTTAAGGCTATTATGGTCATGTCACGAGTTACAGCTGCCTCCATTGCTTTTATAATGTTCTTACTGTTACCGCTGGTTGAAATGGCCAGCAGAATATCGCCTGGTTGTCCTAATGCTCTGACTTGCTTGGAAAAAACTTCCTGATAATGGTAGTCGTTAGCTACGGCCGTTAGCGTTGTAACATCTGCCGTCAGTGCCATAGCAGGTAAACTCGGGCGCTCAGTTTCAAAACGGTTAAGTAAACAGGAGACAAACTGTTGAGCGTTAGAAGATGAGCCACCATTACCACAACACAGTATCTTGTTGCCGTTGAGTAAGCTGGAAACCATGGCTTGTGAACCATGTAGAATGGCATCTGGCAGCGCTTCAGCTGCTGCTATCTGAATTTGAATACTTTCAGTAAAACTATCTTTAATGCTATCTAGCATCGATTATCCTTCGGTAATAGCGTTTTTTATCCATTCGATATGGTGTCCATCGTTGTGAATTGCAACCACATCAAATCTAAAGTCTGTTGAGTCAGCGTTGAGGCCTTTTTTGAGCATCCACCAATTTGCCGTTTTGATCAAGCGCTGTTGCTTACGCCACGTCACTGTTTCTGCTGCGTGTCCATGATTTTGGTTTTTGCGGTACTTGACCTCAACAAAGACGATGCTGTCTCCTTCCCGCATAACCAAATCCAATTCACCGCCTTTGGCGAGAAAGTTCTGGTCAACGAGTTGTAAACCGTGACGGCGAAGAAACTCCGCCGCCTTCTGTTCATAGTGCTGGCCTTTACTCCGCAGGTTCAGACTGTTGATCAGCGCCATGTTCAGCCCAGCTAATTTCGCGTTGTATCACACATTGGTCATCGATACTTAGTACACCAGTTTGACCAGACACGGTATAACCTTCGACGATTTTCATTTGAGGAAGTTCCAACATTAGCTTATAAGCGTCCATTCCCAGAGCCTGAAGACGACGTTCGCCATTCGAGTCTTTCGGCCACAGTCTTTCCATCTGCTCTTCAATTTCTGGTTGTGGATGGATCAGTAACGGGATATCACTGTAGGTGACACCGGTTAAATCTTCATACTGGCGACCGCCACTGTTACTTTTTGAGTTAGAGTAAAGCTTCGGTGGGATCGTGTCCGGGTTAATTGCCACTTCAATAAAGGGCTTGATGAGAGTGAGTTCTGCACTGCTTGCCACTATATACACCGCATCAATATCACGGCGACTACGAGGCTGGCTTTCTAAATCAATGTTTAATAAAGCTTCCATCTGCGCAATATTTTGTTGGCTTTCCTGTAACCCGAATACGGAATTAATGTTTCGTTGTAGCTGACGTTTGTCACCAAACAGGCTTACCGCAACTTTATTGTTACTGTATTTGGCCCATTCTTCATCAAAAGCATCAACAACACGCTCACCGTAGCTACTTTGTGGCGCCAGAATCAGTGGGTATTTAAAACCCTGAGCAGCAAGGTATTTCGCTGCCTGAGCGACTTCCTGCTCTGGAGACAGTGTCAGGTAGCAAACATCTGAACCTTCAACCAGTTGATCGGGAATATTCAGCGCAAGCATCGGAATACTTTGGCCAGCGGAGTCCTGAATTTGCTGAAGTTGTTCAATTTGATCTTTAATCAGCGGACCAACAACAAAATCGATATTTTTTGCCAGAAGTTCATTGTTAATCGCTTGTAATGAATCTGCATCGGTATCAATGATGGTTAAGCTGGCATTAGGATCGCGATCTTGATCATTCATCATTGCCATAATAAAGCCGTCGCGGATAAGCTGAGCCTGTCGGTCAAATTTACCGCTTAGTGGCAGCAGTAAGGCGGTATTTTTGGGTTGAATGATCGCCATGTCGAGTATGTCGCTTATCGCTTTTGGCGTGTAGATCGCAGCGGGGTGATCCGGGTTTTCTTCCAGCCAGTGCTCTAAGCTATTTTTCAGCTGTGGGATATCACTGGCCAGTACTTTTGAATAAGTTGCCAGTTGTAACCAGCCATCTAAAATATCCTCTTCAGGAGCGGTGGTTAGCTGAGTAATTGATTCACTGGAATAGCGCTGTAGATTTGCCCAGATTTGATCAGAAATTGCTTCGTGCTGTTCTGATGGCGTTAGTGCATATAAAGCGGCTAATTCTCGGCTAGATTCAAAAGGACGATCAAGCGCAGTAAAAATATCAGCTCTTAACTGATGATATTCACTCCATTGAGAGTCTGCCAGAGCCCAAGTTGGGTCAAACTTGAGTTTACTCAACGCCTGAGTATATTGCTCTGCGCCGACGGCCAGTTCCGCCCGGGCTAGTTGCCATTCAGCTTGTTGCATCTGATTGAGGTTTTGTTTTGACAGACGGTAGATCAGCAGTTGTGCCTGCTCAGTATTATTACTGGCAACAGCGGCCTTCATAGCCATGATTAACCAATCGTTCTGTAAGCTGCCTTTATTGCTGTCAGCTTTCATCAGATAATTTTGCGTTGGAAGGTTAGGCTCGCCTGTAATATCAACATATTCCGGTGATGAAGGTTTAGACGAACAAGCGGCCAGTGTAATTGCTAGTGCAACGGGAGCGAGTATGCGTGGTACACTAATTCTCTTATGGTTGTTTATAGCCATGCGTTCTTTTCATTATTCCGTGTGAAATTGTCTTTATATTAATCGTTGAAGTGATGGTAAACAAATGACAGATAACAAAACCTTGCCGGCAGAGGTCCCAACTTTATACATTGTTCCGACTCCTATCGGCAATTTAGGGGATATAACCCAACGCGCCTTAGACGTGCTTTCAAGTGTTGATGTTATCGCAGCAGAAGATACTCGCCATACTGGCAAACTACTTTCTCACTTTAGTATTCAAACCAAAACCTTCGCCTTGCATGATCACAATGAACAGCAAAAAGCTCAAGTATTAGTTGAAAAATTGTTAGCTGGTGAGTCTATCGCCTTAGTATCTGATGCAGGGACACCACTAATCAGTGATCCAGGATACCATTTAGTAACACAATGTCGTCAGGCGGGGGTTAAAGTTGTGCCACTTCCTGGTGCATGTGCGGTGATTGCGGCGTTAAGTGCCTCTGGTCTGCCGTCGGATCGATTTAGTTTTGAAGGTTTTCTTCCAGCCAAGAGCAAAGGCCGCAAAGATAAATTTATGCAGATCGCCAAAGTTGAACGCACCTGTATTTTTTATGAATCTCCACACCGAATTACCGAGTCTTTACAGGATATGTTGTCCGTTCTTGGCCCGGAGCGAGAGGTGGTGTTGGCTCGGGAGCTGACAAAAACCTTTGAAACGATTCAGGGATTGCCATTAGGTGAGCTGATCGAGTGGATAGAAGAAGATGATAATCGTAAACGGGGGGAAATGGTCCTTCTGATTCACGGTCATCGCGAAGAAGCAGACGCAGAACTTCCGGAAGAAGCATTGCGTACTTTGGGTATTTTAGTGAAAGAGTTACCACTTAAAAAAGCAGCGGCATTGGCAGCAGAAATTTATAATCTGAAAAAGAATGCTCTGTATAAATGGGGACTGGATAATCTTAACTAATTGTTAATGCCAATCGCTTAACAGTTTTCTTTGCGTCATTCCAGCGAGTCATAGTGAGACTAGGAATCAGATAGTAGCGCTAAAGTGCCCTAAAAGATCCTGAATCACGCTCCTTCGTCGCTGTTCATAATGACGGAAGACTTAACATGCCATTCATTATTAAACGAACGGTATTACTATTAATCGTTGGCTTTTTCAGCATCTGACTGCTATTTGACTCACGAAAGTCATTCTTCCTAGACAGTGAGCAGAGTTATCTATAGAATTCGCGCTCGGAGTTGACTGGGTAGTCGCTGCTTTGTTGATGTCCTTCGGGAGACTGACGTTGAAGTCCTTTGGGAGACTGGCGTTGACGTCCTTCGGGAGACTGACAAAGGGGAGGAAAGTCCGGGCTCCATAGAGCGGGGTGCCAGGTAACGCCTGGGAGGCGCAAGCCTACGACAAGTGCAGCAGAGAGAAAACCGCCGATGGCCCTCGGGCACAGGTAAGGGTGAAAGGGTGCGGTAAGAGCGCACCGTGCGACTGGCAACAGTTCGTAGCAGGGTAAACTCCACCCGGAGCAAGACCAAATAGGCCTCCACATTGCGTTGCTCGCGTAAGGAGGCGGGTAGGTTGCTTGAGCCAGTGAGCGATTGCTGGCCTAGACGAATGGCTACTGCCGCGCAAGCGGAACAGAACCCGGCTTATACGTCGACTCCACCTATTTCAGACCCATCATAACAACTTAGTTATGATGGGTTTTTTGCTTTATATTGACTTAACCGATGGCAAAAGCTCTAAACTTAGTGCAATCTCACGTGCTTATAGGTAGCGGTAGCGGAAGAATTCGGTACACTATTGAATATTTAGGTCAATACAACCTAAGGGCGAGTCGCTGAACGAGAAAATTATGACTGAATCTTTCCAACATATTTCCGTACTCCTTAACGAATCCATTGATGGCTTAGCGATTAAGCCTGATGGAATATACATTGATGGAACCTTTGGTCGTGGGGGCCACAGTCGTACTATTTTATCGCAGCTTGGTGAAAATGGTCGTCTTTACAGCATCGATCGAGATCCTCAGGCGATAGCGGAAGCACAGAAGATTGATGATCCTCGTTTCACTATTGTTCACGGACCTTTTTCCGGGATCGCAGAATATGCACAACGTTACGATTTGGTTGGAAAAATCGATGGTGTGTTATTTGACCTCGGGGTGTCATCACCTCAGCTCGATGATGCTGAGCGCGGTTTCAGTTTTATGAAAGATGGTCCGCTCGACATGCGAATGGATCCAACCTGTGGAATTCCGGTTTCACAATGGTTATTAGAAGCCGATTTGGATGATATAACCTGGGTTATTCGCGAGTTTGGCGAGGACAAACATGCCCGTCGTATTGCCAGAGCTATCGTAGCGTACCGTGAAGATGAAGAAAACGAACCGCTTACTCGTACCAGTCAGCTTGCTAAACTGATTTCTGAAGCAGCGCCGAAAAACTTCAAAGAGAAAAAGCATCCGGCCACACGTGCCTTTCAGGCATTTCGTATTTACATTAATAGTGAATTGGAAGAAATCGATACGGCATTAAAAGGCGCTGCTTCTGTTCTGGCTCCTGAAGGTCGTCTGTCGGTGATCAGTTTTCACTCGCTGGAAGACCGTATGGTAAAACGCTTTATTCGTAAAGAGAGCAAGGGACCTGAAGTTCCTCATGGTATTCCATTGACTCAGGATCAAATTAAAGCTCTGGGTAGCGCCAATTTAAAAGCGATAGGCAAAGCCATAAAACCCTCCCAGCAAGAGGTTGAAATGAACCCTCGCTCCAGAAGTTCTGTACTGCGTATCGCTGAAAAACTCTGATTAACATTATGTCTCAGTCTACTCCGAACCTTGCCAAGCTGATTATTGTCGATCTATTTACCGTAGGTCGGGTTCCTCTTGTTTTAATGATTCTAATTTTTGCAACGGCGATGGGTGTGGTGTTTACCACTCATCACACTCGTCAGGCTATATCAGAAAAAGATCAGGCATTTATGGAGCGTGAACGGTTAGACAATGAATGGCGTAATCTCATACTGGAAGAGACTGCGTTGGCTGAACATAGCCGTGTTCAGGAACTGGCTAAGGAAGATCTGGAAATGAAACGTCCGGATGCGGATAAGGAAGTTGTGGTTAATCTCAAATGAAGAAAAAGCCGGTTCAACCCAAATCAAAAAGCAAAAAAGTAACGCCTAAATCTGCGGCTTCTGCAGTGAATGATAAACCTGCACCCATTTTCATCCGCTGGCGTTTCTATTTAATGATTTTTTTCATCATTGTTGCAATGGGAGCGCTCATTGGCAGAGCCGCTTATATACAGATTGTCGAACCTGACAATTTAATTCGGCAGGGTGACATGCGCTCAATTCGGGCCAAAGAACTTCGCTCCGCGCGGGGAATCATCTCTGATCGTAATGGCGAAGCGCTCGCGGTCAGCGTGCCTGTTGAAGCTGTATGGGCTGACCCGGTCGCTATCTATAAGAATGGCGGTTTAAAAGAGACTGATCGCTGGCACGCTTTGGCCGATGTATTGGGGCTGGATCGTGAAGCAATGATGAAAAAGATTGCTGATAATAAATCGCGTCGCTTTATCTATTTGCAGCGTCAGGTCAGTTCAGCTATGGCCAAGTATATCCGAGAGCTGAAATTGCGTGGCGTTGGTCTTAAAGCTGAATCCCGGCGCTATTATCCGGCTGGTGAAGTTAGTGCCCACTTAATAGGCGTGACTGGAATTGACGGCCACGGACTCGAAGGTGCGGAACGTAGTTACGATAAATGGTTAACCGGTGAATCCGGTAAAAGTATTATCCGAAAAGATCGGTATGGTCGGGTGGTCGAAAACATTTCACTGGAAGAAAGCGAAGAAGGTAAGCCGCTGCAGTTGACGATTGACCAACGTTTGCAGGCTATCGCTTTCCGCGCAGTAAAACAGGCGATGGCCGACTATCGAGCCACTTCGGCTTCTGCTGTCATGCTGGACGTCAAAACCGGAGCTGTATTGGCCATGGTTAACGCGCCCTCTTATAACCCGAACAATCGCAGCGATTGGCAGAGCTTTAAAATGCGTAACCGTGTGATTACCGATGCTTTTGAGCCCGGTTCAACTGTCAAACCGTTTGTCGTATTAGCCGCTTTAGCCAACGGCATAGCCGATGAAAACACCATTATCGATACCGGTGACGGGGTGCTGAGAATCGGCGGTAGCCGGGTTCGTGACACGTCGAAAATCGGAAAAGCTAACCTGCAAATGATTTTGAAAAAGTCGAGTAACGTCGGGGTTACTAAACTGGCTTTAGATATGCCACTGCAAGCGATGCTGGGAATGTACAGCTCCGTTGGCCTTGGTGAAATGTCCGGTTTGAACCTGGTCGGTGAAACATCGGGTATTTTCCCTAATCGTCGTCGATGGTCTCAGTTTGAAATAGCGACACTGGCTTTCGGCTATGGTCTGTCTATTACTCCGATTCAATTAGCTCATGCTTATGCCACGCTTGGTAACTTAGGCGTCTATCAACCGATTCATCTGATTGAAAGTAACCAGCATGATCTCACACACCGGGTGGTGGATAAAAAATATGCCAAACAGGTGCTTGAAATGCTTGAAACCGTGACACAGCCAGGTGGTACTGCAACGAAGGCCGCTGTGCCTGGGTATCGTATCGCGGCGAAATCAGGTACGTCGCGTAAAGCGATAGCTGGTGGTTATAGCGATGAATATTTTGCTTACACAGCCGGAGTGGCTCCGGTAAGCGATCCGAGAATTTCATTAGTCGTAATGGTCAATGAACCACAAGGCGACTCTTATTATGGTGGTGCGGTCGCAGGCCCGGTTTTTTCTGAGATCATGAAAGGTGCACTGCAAATCCTGAATATCGTACCTGATGAAAACCGCTTTAAAGAATAACCAGGGTCAGCAGACCCGAATAGTGTGAGAACCGATATGAACACTAGCAAGGCTTTATCTGAACTTATTGGGCCGTGGCTAACCGTTAATAACTCTGAACTGGCCGCAATCCCAGTCACTCGGCTCGAATTGGATAGTCGTAAAGTCAGGCATGGAGATACGTTTGTCGCCATTATTGGGCATGCTGTTGATGGCAGAAAGTATATTTCAACCGCCATTGAGCAAGGAGCAAATTCCGTTATAGCTCAGGCTTGTGAGCACCATCCGCATGGTGAAGTTCAGTGGCAGAAAGGCTGTCCGGTTATCTATGTCGCTCAGTTAGATCGTCATTTATCTCAACTGGCTGGTCGTCTTTACGGGCCCCATAAAAGTCATTTAATTGCTGTCACAGGTACCAATGGCAAAACCACGATTACCCAGCTTATCGCTCAGTGGATTGGTCTGTTAGGTAAAAAAGCAGCTGTGATGGGGACGACCGGGAATGGTTTTCTGGATGATTTGAAACCTGCAGCGAATACCACAGGCAGTGCTATTGATATTCAGGCTCAGCTTTACCAACTGGGACAGCAAGGAGCAGAATATACCGCTCTGGAGGTTTCCTCACATGGTCTGGTTCAGGGCAGGGTTAAAAAACTTGCTTTTGATGTCGGTATCTTCACCAACCTTAGCCGAGACCATTTAGATTATCACGGTACAATGGAAGAGTACGCCAAAGCCAAGTTTTCCCTGTTCACTGCACATCAGTGTCGTCATGCGATTATTAATGTTGACGATCATATCGGACAGCAATGGATTGGTGAGCTAACGGATCCCGTCTGCGTTTCGTTAAAGACGCGACCTGATACTCCAAGAGCATTGTGGGCAACAAACGTTCGCTATGCTGAAACGGGGATTACGCTCCATTTTGATGGCCATTGGGGACAAGGTGAATTGCATGTTCCTCTGATTGGTGAATTTAACGCTTCTAATGTCATTCAGGCATTTGCCGCGTTATTGAGTTTGGGATTCGATAAGCACCGGTTGGTGCAAACTGCGCCAGAGCTCAAGCCGGTATTAGGGCGTATGGAATTATTTCAGATCGGCAATAAGGCAAAAATCGTGGTTGATTATGCTCATACACCGGATGCTCTGGAAAAAGCTCTATCCGCGTTGCGGGTGCACTGCAATGGCAAACTATGGGCCATCGTTGGCTGTGGCGGTGATCGGGACAAAGGTAAGCGCCCGATGATGGCGTCGATTGCTGAGCAATTCGCAGACCGGGTGATTATTACCGATGATAACCCACGCAGTGAAGATCCGGCAGATATTGTCAAAGATATGCTGGCTGGAATGCGCAATGCAGAGCAGGCGGTGGTAGAGCATAGCCGTTTCCTGGCAGCTAAATATGCAATCGACAATGCCTCTTGTGACGATATTATTTTATTGGCCGGTAAGGGACATGAAGATTATCAGGTGATGGCAACCGAGACAGTACATTATTCAGATCGGGAGTCGGCTCAAACGCTATTAGGATTGGTATTATGATAAAAACGACTCTGTCACAGTTGGCTGAAGTTTTGAGCGCACGTATGGTCGGTGACTGTTGTGACATCGAATCGGTAAGTACAGATACACGCCAGATCGCTAAGAAAGCTTTGTTTGTAGCACTTGTCGGTGAACGCTTTGATGCTCATGATTTTGTGCAGCAAGCCGCAGATAACGGGGCAACAGCATTGCTGGTCGAGCGTGAGCTAGATACTGCGTTACCTCAGTTGATTGTTGAAAATAGTAAGGTTGCACTCGGTCAGTTAGCAAGCTGGGTACATCAGCAGTGTTCTACGCCAACTTTGGCAATTACGGGCAGTTGCGGAAAAACCACGGTTAAAGAAATGGTGGCAAGTATTCTTTCCCGTACCGGACAGGTGCTGTTCACCGCCGGTAATTTTAACAATGATATAGGTGTACCGCTGACTTTGCTGCGCTCTACTGAGCAGGATGACTATGCTGTCATAGAGTTGGGTGCCAATCACATTGGCGAAATAGCGTATACTACGGCTCTGGTGCAACCTGATGTGGCCGTAGTGAATAACGTAGCAGCCGCTCACCTTGAAGGGTTTGGTTCCATTGAAGGCGTCAAGCAGGCTAAGGGCGAGATTTATCAGGGCTTAAAACCGGGGGCTGCTGCGATTGTGAATTTGGATAGCAACGGTGGTGCTCTGTGGGAAGAAGTATTGGCGGATAAAAAAGTCCTTACTTTTTCACAAAGCGATACCAGTGCTGATTTCTATGCTCGCAATATCCAGTTAGATAAAGCAGGGAAAGCCAGTTTTTCAATGGAGACACCAACAGGTGGGGTCTCCATCGAGCTTAATATCGTCGGTCAGCATAACGTCGCGAACGCACTTTGTGCCGCGGCACTGGCTTTAGAAATGGGCGCAAGCTTATCTGATATTCAGTTTGGTTTATCACATTTACCCAAAGTGAAAGGTCGGGTTGATGTTGAGACTTTATCTGATTCGATTACGCTTATTGATGACAGTTACAATGCCAGCGTACCGGCAATGAAAGCAGCGGTAGATTTATTAGGCAGTTTTTCTGACAGTCGATGGTTAATTTTCGGCAATATGGCTGAGTTAGGAGACGAAAGTCTTGCACTTCACCAACAAGTCGGTAAACATGCTGCACCATTCGGATTTGAGTTTGTCTTGACCTATGGTGATGATGCAAAAGTGATTAGTGATATTTGTCATGGCCACCACTTTGAAAGCCATCAGGACATGATTTGTTATATTGAGCAGAAACTAGAACAACAACAGGACCGCTCTCATGTGCTATTAGTGAAAGGTGCTAACAGTGCAGGAATGAGTAAGATTGCTGCTGCTCTAAAGGAGAAGTTCTCATGATTATTTGGCTAGCGGATTTACTCCAGCCATATTTTTCTTTTTTTCGGTTATTTGAATATTTGTCGTTTAGAGCGATTGTCAGCATTCTGACTGCTTTAGGGCTATCTCTGTGGATCGGACCTCACCTCATTCGACGTCTGCAGATGATGCAAATTGGTCAGGTTGTCCGTAATGATGGTCCTGAATCTCATTTTAGTAAGCGCGGCACACCTACGATGGGCGGCGTGATGATTCTTGCGTCGATTTTTGTCACTGTTCTGTTGTGGGCGGATTTAACGAACCCTTACGTGTGGGCTGTATTAGCTGTGCTGGGTGGATACGGTGCCATCGGCTTCGTTGATGATTATCGTAAAGTTGTACGCAAAAACACCGATGGCCTGATCGCTCGCTGGAAGTATTTCTGGCAATCCGCTATCGCTTTGGTTGTTGCATTTGCACTTTATGCTCATGGTAAAGACACGGCTGCCACTCAACTGGTAGTGCCATTTTTCAAAGATATTATGCCGCAGTTAGGCATGTTGTATATTGTGTTAACGTACTTTGTAATTGTAGGTACCAGTAATGCGGTGAACTTAACTGACGGTTTGGATGGGCTTGCCATTATGCCAACCGTTCTGGTTGCAGCCGGTTTTGGTGTGATTGCATGGGCTACGGGTAACTTCAACTTCGCTAATTATCTGCATATTCCTTATATTCCTCATACTTCAGAACTGGTGGTTGTTTGTACCGCGATTGTTGGCGCCGGTCTGGGTTTTCTGTGGTTTAACACCTATCCGGCACAGGTCTTTATGGGTGATGTTGGCTCATTAGCGTTAGGTGGCGCACTTGGTACTATCGCTGTACTCGTTCGTCAGGAATTTGTGTTGGTGATTATGGGGGGAGTATTCGTTATGGAGACCATATCGGTTATTCTTCAGGTCGGTTCCTATAAACTACGTGGACAGCGTATTTTCCGTATGGCGCCGATTCATCACCATTACGAACTAAAAGGCTGGCCAGAGCCACGAGTCATTGTCCGTTTTTGGATTATCTCAATCGTATTGGTTCTGATTGGTTTGGCAACACTCAAAGTGCGCTAATACAAGTTTGTTTAATCAATGAGGACATATTGTCCTTGGAGTATGGAAATAAAAATGGACCGTTGGCAAGGCATTCAGCATGTTGTGGTCGTAGGGCTCGGTATTACCGGGCTCTCAGTCGTTAATTATCTGCAAAAATTTCACCCGGCAATCGAGGTTAAGGTTATTGATACTCGCGATAATCCGCCGAGTAAAGAGCACTTGCCTTCGGGTGTTACATTGCATAGCGGTGGCTGGAATCTGGACTGGTTGCTTGATGCTGACCTGATTGTGGCAAACCCAGGGATTGCTTTAGCAACACCAGAAATTCAGCAAGCAATGAGTTCAAACATTCCTGTTGTGGGTGATATTGAACTGTTTGCCTGGCATGTACAAAAGCCTGTGATTGCGATTACTGGTTCCAACGGCAAAAGTACAGTCACTGATCTGATGGGCGTGTTAGGTAATGCCGGTGGGCTAAAAACGGCGATTGGCGGCAATATTGGTGTTCCTGCTCTGGATTTATTGTCTGATGATGATGCTGAGCTATATGTACTGGAACTTTCCAGTTTTCAGTTGGAAACGACATCGAGCTTAATCACTCAAGCCTCTGCTTTCCTCAATTTGTCGGAAGATCATATGGATCGCTATGATGGTATGGAATCTTACCGTCAGGCCAAACTGAGAATTTTTGCCAACGCCGAGACTTTTGTCGTCAATGCTGACGATCCTCAAACTTTTGCGCAATCTGAACATGCCAGTATCGTCAGTTTCGGGCTGGATAACCGCGCAGACTATACCACCCAAAACCTTGATGGACAGGAGTGGCTGGTTGCTAAAGGGAAAGCGATTTTACCTGTTAGTGAACTGAGTCTGGTTGGGCGGCATAACATTGCAAATGTGCTGACGGTTCTGGCTCTGCTAGAGGCTGCAAATATTTCATACAGTGATGAGCTGCTGTCAGCATTAAAATCTTACACTGGCTTAACCCATCGCTGTCAGGTCGTTGAAGACAAAAATGGTGTGAAATGGGTTAATGACTCGAAAGCCACCAACGTTGCCAGTACATTGGCGGCGCTCTCCGGTCTGGAGTTACAGGGCAAGTTGTATTTGTTGGTGGGGGGATTAGGTAAAGGTGCTGATTTCTCTTCACTTAAACCTGTGCTGGCTGAGTTGCCATTGACGCTGTGCTGCTTTGGAACTGATGCTGAGCAATTTTTGCCTCTGCATCCTTCCGCACAGCGTTATTCAACTATGGACGATGCAGTCAAAGCGATTCACTCTGAGCTGAACGCCGGAGATATGGTGCTGCTTTCTCCGGCTTGTGCCAGTATGGATCAGTTTAAGAATTTTATGCATCGAGGCGATGTGTTCGCCGCTCTTGCTAAGCAGTACGCATAACCGGGCAACAGGCTCAAATAGGTAAGGTTTTGGGACGATTTAGACCAATACACAGGATGATAAAGTGGCTTCAGACGCCTTCGCCGGAAGCGCTGTTTGACCGTCAACTGGTGTGGATCTCATTAGGCTTAATGTTGATTGGGCTTGTAATGGTAACATCGGCGTCATTTCCGATCAGCTCAAGACTAACAGACCAACCTTTCCACTTTATGTTTCGTCACGCACTGTTTCTGTTACTGGCGTTAGTCACTTCTTCTGTGATACTGAGAATTCCTACTCAACGCTGGTTTGAGTACAGCTCGCTGTTACTTGCGATCTCGTTTGTTTTGTTAGTGATCGTATTGATTGCTGGTAAATCAGTAAACGGTGCATCGCGCTGGATACCGCTAGGGTTATTTAACCTTCAGCCTGCAGAAGTCGCAAAACTATCCTTGTTCATATTCATGTCTGGTTATCTGGTTCGTAAGCATGATGAAGTACGCCAGACGTTCTTTGGTGGTTTTATCAAGCCTATTCTGGTGTTCTTGACGTTAGCAGTATTGTTACTGCTTCAGCCGGATTTAGGTACCGTGGTGGTGATGCTGGTGACCTTATTTGGCATGCTATTTATGGCAGGGGCAAAACTGTCACAGTTTCTGGCTTTGATGGTGACCGGGATTCTAGCTGTTGTTGGTTTGATCGCGGCTGAACCTTATCGCATGCGTCGTGTGACTTCATTTTTAGACCCGTGGGAAGACCCATTTGGTAGTGGTTATCAGTTAACTCAATCATTGATGGCGTTTGGTCGCGGTGAATGGTTTGGCCAGGGGCTGGGTAATTCGATTCAAAAGCTGGAATACTTGCCGGAAGCTCATACTGACTTCGTTTTTGCGGTTGTGGGCGAAGAGCTCGGTTTTATTGGGGTTTCCCTGATATTAATGCTGATTTTCAGTCTGGTTCTTAAGGCTGCGTATATTGGTAAAAAAGCATTTGAACATGATCATCAATTTGGTGGCTACCTTGCTTTGGGCATTGGCATCTGGTTCGCTTTTCAAACCTTGGTCAATGTCGGCGCAGCAGCCGGTATGGTTCCGACTAAAGGTCTTACTTTACCGCTGATTAGTTACGGCGGTTCAAGTTTAATTATCATGTCAGTAGCTGTATCTATTCTGCTTCGAATCGATCATGAATGCCGGTTAGTTGGTATCAATCAGCGAGAAGAAATAAGTAATGAAGAATAAAAAACGTTTAATGGTGATGGCCGGAGGTACCGGCGGTCACGTATTTCCGGGCTTAGCCGTCGCTAAGAAGCTCCAGCAGCAAGGTTGGGAAATTCGCTGGTTAGGCACCGCTGACCGGATGGAAGCTGATTTAGTGCCAAAACATGGGATTGAAATCGACTTTATTAAAGTGAAAGGACTGCGTGGTCAGGGCATTGCGCGCCTAATTAAAGCGCCTTTCCAGATTATTAACGCTATTATGCAGGCGAGGAGCCATATTAAAGCCTGGAAACCTGATGCCGTTCTTGGTATGGGGGGGTATGTCAGTGGCCCAGGTGGCGTAGCGGCCTGGATGCAGGGGATTCCCGTTGTATTGCATGAACAGAATGCCGTCGCCGGTTTAACCAATCAGTGGTTATCTAAAATTGCCGCGAAAGTTTTTCAGGCGTTTAAGGGCGCTTTCCCAGCCGCTCCGGTGGTAGGAAATCCAGTGCGTTCTGATGTGGTTGATCTTCCTGCGCCTGAGCAACGTTTGGCACAACGTGAAGGTCCGATCCGTATCCTCGTGATGGGCGGAAGCCAAGGCGCGAGAATATTGAATCAGACCATGCCAGAGACAATGGCTCAGCTTGGTCAAGGTTTTGAAGTACGTCATCAGGCAGGTAAAGATAACCATACAGAAGTTGAGCTGGCGTATCAGACCAGCGGTTTTAATCATGTTGAGGTGACAGAGTTTATTGACGACGTCGCAGAAGCTTATGGCTGGGCTGATTTGCTGGTTTGTCGTTCTGGGGCTTTAACGGTTTCGGAAGTGTCTGCCGCTGGTGTTGCTGCGATTTTTATTCCATTTATGCACAAAGATCGTCAGCAGGCATTAAATGCTGATCATTTGGTAGAATGCGGCGCGGCAGAAATGATTGAGCAACCGCAACTAACGGCTGATAAACTGGCACAGACGATCAACCAAATGGATCGCGACCAATTATTGATGATGGCGACCAAAGCACGCCAGGCGGCAAAACTCGATGCAGATCAAGTGGTCGCTGACGCAATCATCGCTATTACTGAGAAATGAGAACCTATTGATGAAGATTAAACATACTCAAGACTTGGCTCAAATCCGAGCTATGGTGCCGGAAATGCGCCGGGTTAAATGCATTCACTTTATCGGTATTGGTGGCGCTGGTATGAGTGGTATAGCTGAAGTATTACTCAATGAAGGTTATCAAATAACAGGTTCGGATATTGCGGTTAATACGGTGACAGAGCGTCTGGAAAGTAAAGGGGCGAAAGTCTTTATTGGTCACCAGGCATCGAACATTGAACACGCCAGTGTCGTGGTCGTTTCGACCGCGATTAATGAACAGAACCCCGAAATTCAATCAGCGCGTGAAAAACGAATTCCGATAGTACGCCGCGCTGAAATGCTGGCTGAACTGATGCGATTCCGTCACGGTATTGCTGTTGCTGGTACCCATGGTAAAACCACAACCACGGCTCTGGTTACGCAAATCTATTCAGAAGCTGGTATGGATCCGACCTTTGTTAATGGTGGCTTGGTTAAAAGTGCCGGGACGAATGCTCGTTTAGGATCAAGCCGGGTTTTGATTGCTGAAGCGGATGAGAGTGATGCATCTTTCCTTCATTTGCAGCCAATGGCGACGATTGTGACTAACATCGAAGCTGATCATATGGATACTTATGGCGGCGATTTTGAAACGTTAAAACAGACGTTTGTCGATTTTCTACATAATCTGCCGTTTTATGGCCAGGCAATTATGTGTGTTGATGATCCTGTCGTAAGGGAAATTATTCCTCGTATCAGTCGTCAGGTGATTACATACGGTTTTTCTGAAGATGCCGATGTGCGGGTTGAAAATTATCGTCAAGAGGGACAACAAGGTAAATTTACGGTTGTTCGTAAAGACCGAGAAAACCTTGATATCACGTTGAATATTCCTGGTCGTCATAATGCCTTGAATGCTTCAGCGGCGATTGCAGTTGCAACGGAAGATGATTTAAGTGACGAAGCTATTCTGAAAGCGTTGATCAGTACACAGGGTACAGGTCGTCGTTTTGATCATTTGGGAGAGTTTGAAACCGGGAATGGTGTCGCGATGCTGGTGGATGATTACGGTCACCACCCGACGGAAGTGGATGTAACGATAAAAGCTGCCCGCAGTGGTTGGGCTGATAAACGCTTGGTTATGATCTTCCAGCCACACCGTTATACGCGTACCCGCGATCTTTATGATGATTTTGCGAATGTCCTGGAGCAGGTCGACGTATTGATTATGTTGGATGTGTATACAGCAGGTGAAAAGCCTATTGCCGGGGCTGATGGTCGCTCATTGTGCCGTACGATTCGCAGTCGGGGAAAAATAGATCCGATATTCGTTCCAGAAACGGACACTTTACCTTCTGTACTGGCTAACGTATTGCAAGATGGTGACTTAGTTCTGACTCAAGGAGCTGGTGATGTAGGCAAAGTAGCAAAACATCTGGAATCTTTACAATTAAACATCGAAAAGATGCAAAAGTATTAAATATATTGCTTATTAATGTGTCATTCGTGATTTAGCTGGTACGACTACGAGATTTCTGTATTTGAGTATTTGATACTTTTAGTGTCCTCAGTATAATCCGTAGACTGTGTTAGCTTCAAAAAGGTTAACATAGCTATGTTAAAGTTATTGCTTTTGCCTCTATTGTACATTGAAATAGGGAAATAAATTGCCAGTCGTCAACAGGAACAACGGACTTTGATTAATAATACTTTGTCTCAAGGCCGTATAATGTCCCGTTCACCGATAGTAAAAGAGCATGCCGCAGGCGGTTGTTTTCTTTTATTGGTGTTGTTGTTGGTTGGCTTTTTGCTGTATTCAACGATCAGTTGGATGTGGGATGAAGAGAGGCTTCCACTCTCAAAGATAGTTTTACAAGGTGACATGCAGTACGTTTCGGCGTTTGATGTTCAGCGGGCATTTGGCCGGTTAGAGCATATTGGAACTTTTATGTCGCAAGACATAGATGAACTTCAGTCTAGTGCGCAGTCTATCCCTTGGGTATCTCATGCTTCAATCCGCAAACAGTGGCCGGATACAATCAAAGTTTTTTTAACTGAGTATCAGGTCGCAGCAATATGGAATGGTAATGCATTATTAGATAGTAAAGGCATTGTATTCAATGGTGATATTGCTCAAGTCAATGAAGAACATGTAAAGCTTTATGGCCCGGAAGGAACGGCGCCAGAAGTTTTAAATGTTTGGAATGAATACAAATCCAGGTTTCATCAGGTTGGTTTGAATATATCCTCTCTGGTACTTAATGAGCGAAGAGCCTGGCAAATTATTTTAGATAATGGTATTCGCTTGGAATTAGGCAAAGAGTCGTTAGAAGAACGAGTCAGCCGATTCTTTTTACTTTACAAGCAATTGGGAAATGACGCTGAGCGAGTCAGTTATATTGACCTCAGGTATGATACAGGTGCAGCCGTAGGTTGGTTTCCTGATCAAGAATTAGCGCAAGAGAGCATAGATGACTAAGACTTCAGATGACAAATTGATTGTTGGTCTCGACATAGGTACTGCTACTGTTTCAGCGCTAGTAGGGGAATTACTCCCCGATGGTCAAATCAATATTATTGGTGCTGGTACAAGTCCATCTCGAGGTATGGACAAAGGTGGCGTTAATGATCTTGAATCGGTAGTAAAATCCGTTCAGAGAGCAATAGACCAAGCTGAATTAATGGCGGAATGCCAGATTAGCAACGTATTTTTGTCTATTTCTGGTCGTCATATTACCAGTCGAATTGAAAAAGGCATGGGAACCATTTCTGAAGGAGAAGTCTCTCAGGATGATATGGATCGTGCTATCCATACCGCTAAATCGATAAAAATTAGTGAGGAACAGCGTATTTTGCACGTTATTCCTCAAGAATTTACCATCGATTACCAAGAAGGTATTAAAAATCCGCTAGGATTGTCAGGAGTACGCATGGAAGTCAGTGTGCACCTGATTACTTGTCATAGTGATATGGCAAGAAACATTATTAAAGCGGTTCAACGTTGCGGTTTAAAAGTTGAACAGTTAGTGTATTCAGGGTTAGCAGCAAGTAATGCGGTAATTACTGAAGATGAGCGAGAGCTTGGTGTATGTGTAATTGATATCGGTGCCGGCACAATGGATGTTGCTATCTGGACTGGTGGAGCGTTAAGACATACCGAAGTATTTTCTTACGCAGGCAATGCTGTAACAAGTGATATTGCGTTTGCATTTGGTACGCCAGTGAACGACGCTGAAGAAATAAAAGTTAAGTATGGTTGTGCGTTAAGTGAGTTAGTCAGCAAAGATGACACGGTCAATGTTCCAAGCGTTGGTGGCAGACCATCAAGAAGTTTGCAACGTCAGACCTTGTCGGAAGTGATAGAGCCTCGCTACACTGAATTAATGGGCTTAGTTAATCAGACAATAGATACAGTACAAGAACAATTACGTGAAGAAGGCATAAAACACCATTTAGCCGCAGGTGTGGTTTTAACCGGCGGTGCTTCACAAATTGAAGGCTTAGTGGAATGTGCAGAGCGTGTATTCCGCAATCAAGTTAGGGTAGGTAAGCCACTTGAAGTGAGTGGACTTACTGATTACGTTAAAGAGCCGTATCATTCTACGGCAGTTGGTTTACTTCATTACGCAAAAGACAGTCAAATTAATGACGACATTGAATACCAAGAGCCTAAGCGCCAATCAGTGTCTAGTGTATTTGGTCGTTTGCGTAATTGGATACAAAAAGAGTTTTAACCTGAGTTGCAGGAAAAACGGAGATAACACATGTTTGAACCGATGATG
>Ga0075011_10000508_pt1 | contig 20750 bp, 22 predicted proteins | sample TARM_MetaG_T_14_FD_72354 | JGI IMG/M metagenome (GOLD analysis project Ga0075011, IMG submission 72354) | Freshwater microbial communities from Pennsylvania, USA, analyzing microbe dynamics in response to fracking - TARM_MetaG_T_14 | ecosystem: Environmental > Aquatic > Freshwater > River... | reverse complement strand
CGGCGAAGTCCCGCGCATCCGCGTCATCACTCTCCGCCCCGAACAGCCGGGCCTTCTCCCCGTCTCGGGTCACGCCCTCGCGTCGCAGATAGTCGAGATGGGTGCCGAGCGGCGCGCCGCGTCCGGCGTGGCGGACGACGCGCGCTTTCACGACGGCGCCGCGCGAGCGTGCGGTGATGAGCCGGTTGGCTTGGACAGATGCGCGCTGACCTTTGCCGAAGCGCGAGCGATGGCCGGGGCCGATCGTCCCTTTCCGCGAGACGGACCCGCCGGCTCGCTGGGCGGCGGCGAGCGCCTGCGCGATGAAGGGCCGCGCCGCCTGCGCGCGGGTTGAGCGGATGCGGCCAGGGCGGATGCGGAAATTGTCCTCGCCGGTCATCGGCCAGACCCCGCACATCGCGCAATGGCCTTGAAATGACAGGAGAAGCGGGTTCGCCGCAGGCTGCGCCCCAAAGGCGCGCCTCGCGAAATCGATCTATAACCCCTTGAAAAACCACAACCGGCCGAGCGCGCACATCGCGCCCCTTTATCCTGCCATCGTGCGGTTGTGGTGCCTGCCCCCCTCCTTGCGGCTCTCCACCACACGCTAGGCCACGCTGGAGTGCGATCTGAGGCCAGGAGCGTCATCGCGGCGCCGCTCCCCCGCCGCGCGCCACGAACAGCCCGTCCGAAGGCGGCGGAACGGCAGCGGTATCGCGCCCCGATGGTGCAGCCGGAGCAACATTCGGATGCGTGTCGGCCTGCACGGGATTGGTGCTGGGAATGCGATCGGCGCGCGCGATGAAGAGCGGCGCCTGAGTCCAGGCAAGCGGATCGGCAACAGCGACCACCATGTTGCCGGGGAGCGGATCAGCGCCAATCAGCGGTGCGATTGCTGCGACATAGGCGATGGTTTCGGCCGGCAGGGGCCGCGCATTGGCGACATAAGCATCGTAGCGGCCCGGCCCCGCATTATAGGCCGCGAGGAAGCCGGGCGCGCCATAACGGTCGTGCATCTCGCGCAGAAAGGCCGCGCCCGCCAGGATGTTGTCGCGCGGATCATAGGGATCGGGGCCGAGGCCGTAACGGGCGCGCAAGCCGGTCCAGGTATCGGGCATGATCTGCATCAGGCCCATCGCACCCCGGGGCGAGATCGCGCGCGGATGGCCGCGGCTCTCGACGCGCATGACCGCCCATATCCACGCCTCGGGGATGCCGAAACGCTGCGCCGCCTGCGTGACGAAGGCCGCATAAGCCGAGGCCGTAACGGCAGGCGGCGGCACGGTCTGCGCGCCGGCGATGGCCGGTATCGCGACAGAGACGATCAGGCCGGAAAGGAGAAGGACGGCAGACCGCCGGGGGGCGTGATCCCTCCCGGCAGCCGCGCGATGACAGGGGTCGCGCATCGCTCAGTCCCGTTCGCCACGCTTGGGCGGACGGTTCCAGTGCAGGCCCCAGGAGGCTTTGTCGTCGTTGGACTGGAACAGGTTGGCGCGGATCGGATGGTCGAAACTCGGATCGTCGATCTGGAGCGAGACGTAATCGCCGGCCTTCTCGCCGGTGCGCTTCCAGCCGGCGCCGATCTCCGGGCCTGTCTCGTTGTTCATCGCGTCGAAGACGTGAACGCGATAGTCCGGGGCGTTCTCGGCGTCGGACGGCTCGGCCGGAACGATGATGACGTCCTGCTGCAGCAGGAGCGTTTCGAGGTTGCCGATGAAGCCGGTCTCGTCGCGCGTGAATTGACCGATCAGGGGCATGATGTCCTCCGTGAAGATGCGGTGGGGATGGAGCTGGCGGGCGTCGCCACCGCGATCGCCGCGCGCCAGATGAAGCGGCCATCGCCGCCCTCATCGGTGTAGAGAGGGATGGCCCGCCCGATGACGCTGCGCGCCGGGATCGGCCCGAAGTAGCGGCCGTCCAGGCTGTCGCGGACATCAGCGTTCATGAGGAACAGGTCGCCCGCAGCGATGCGCCGGCAGCCCTGCCAGACCGGCAGCGGACGGCCCTTGCGGTCGCTGTCGAGCGCATCGCCGAGCGGCACGCCGTCGACCGTGATGCTGAGGCCAGTGCGGCAGACCACTTGCCCCGGCAGCGCCATGACGCGCTTCATCAGCAGCACGCCGCGGCCGATATAGCCGCGCTCGACCATGAAGTCGGCGAGCGGCTTCGGCGGCTTGACCGCCAGCAGATCGGTGACGGCGGGATGGCGAACCGGCTCGATCTCGTAGAGCCCGATCGGCACGCTGGCCGAGGCGTTCCACACCAGCTTGAGCGGCAGGGACACGAAGGAGGCGACGGCGACGCCTACGCACGCGAAATACGTCACCATGATGTAGCCGAAGCGGGTCATCCTTCGATCTCCCGCCGCTTGAGCCACGCCTGGTGGCGCTCGACCGTGTAGGCGCGCGGCTCCTGGCCGGCGCTCATTCGGTTGTGGACGTGCCGCCAGTGATCGGGTGCGACATCGCAGGCGTCGAGGCCGGCGGCTTCCACCGCGTCGATGTGGCGGAGGACCTGCTCGACCTTCGGCCAGCCCTCGATCTTGAGCAGGATGTCGCCGCCGGGGCGCACGAAAGGCAGCGTCTGATAGGACGCGCCCGGCTCGACGGCGCACACGATGTCGATGCGCGAGATGATCGTGCCGAAGTCGTTGGCGGCCCAGCGGACGAAGGCGAAGATACTGCCGGGACGGAAAGACAGAACGCGCCGCCGGCGATCGAGCACCTGGTCATGCGCCTCGCGGCCGAACCTGATCCAGTTCTCGATGCGCTTCTCGATCCAGGTCAGCTCGACATGGGTGAAGCTGTCGGCATGGGGCGCGACCGGCATAGAGCCGTCGCGCGCGCGGGGGGCCGCTGCGCCGCTCATGAAGACTCTCCTTCGGTTAGGGGAAATTCGCGCGCGAGCAGCTCGCGCAGCATGTCGGCGACCGTGATCCCGCGCCGGAACGCGGCAACCTTGATCCGGCCGCGCAGCTCGGGCGTCACGTCGATGGTCAGTCGCGCCGTGAAACCGGCCACTGCGTCGGCGCGCGGCGACGTATCGGCGGCCTTGATCCAGTGTTCGGGATCGGTGGGCCGCGCCGCGAAGCCGCGCCGGGTCGGGCGCTCGCTCATGGCGCGGCCCTCCCCTCGAACGGCAGCACGGCTGCGATCCGGGCGCGGGCCTTCTCCGCCATCCCGGCGTCGATCTCGCAGCCGAGATAGCGGCGCCCGGTGAGCCGGCAGGCTTCACCGGCGGCGCCGGAGCCGGCGAACCAGTCGGCGACCAGCCCGCCTTCCGGGCAGCTTGTGCGGATCAGGATTTCGAGGAGCGCCGAAGGTTTCTCGGTCGGATGGATGGCGCGGCCATGGGCGTTGCGGGCGTAGATGACGGAGCGCATCAAGCGCGGGCCGCCGTCCTCGCTGACGTAATGGCCGGCGTCGATATGCCCGGTGTGTGGCGGCCGGCGCTTGCGGCGCACGGTGCGCGCCGTGGCGTCCGGCGTGGTCTGTACGGCGTTGTAAATGGCGCTCCACGCCGCGTCCGAGCGGTAGAACTGCGCGATCAGTTCATGGACGCGCTTGAAGCGATCGGCGTGGAAGCCGGAGCCGTTCTGCTTCTCCCAGACAATCTCCTGCGCGTAGCGGAACCCGGCTTCGCGCAATTCGGAAGCTACGGCCATGAAGGCGCGGAGCGAACCGAACAGCCACATCGAACCGGTCGGGGCGAGCGACTGGCGCGCCAGCGGCAACCAGCCCTCGACGCGCCGGTCCCAGGCGAGCGACGTGTCGCCATAGGGCGGATCGGCAAGGATCAGGTCGAACGGACCGCGCGGCGGCATCAGCGCGCGGCAATCGCCGGTCAGGACGGCGGGGATCGTCATGAGGCGATCCTCCCGACGCCGAGGCGCTCGATCGCGGTCGCCAGCGCGGCGATCTCGCGCGTGGCGAGATCCGCGTCATCGAGTTCGCAGACGAGACGGCCCGATTGCGCCGCAGCGGCGAAGGCGACGCGCTGGCCTATGGTGCTGGTGAGCACCGGCGGGTCGTGATCGGCCAGCGTCTCGGCCGTCTCGCGCGCGATGACGGTGCGCGCGCCGCAGCGGTTCAGCACGAAGCGTGCGACCAGCTCGGGCCGATAGATGCGCGCCTCGGCAACGAGCGCCAGCATCTCGGCCGAAGCCCAGCCGTCGAACGGAGACGGCTGGACGGGGATCAGCACCAGGTCGGCCGCGAGCAGCGCCGAGCGCATGAGCCCGGCGACGCGCGGCGGGCCGTCGATGACGACATGATCGGCGTCGCGCGCCAGCTCGGGCGCTTCGCGGTGCAGCGTGTCGCGGGCCAGGCCGACGACGCCGAAACGCCGGGGGACGCCCTCCCGCGCGCGCTGCTGCGACCAGTCGAGCGCCGAGCCTTGCGGATCGGCATCGACCAGCGTGACGCGCTTTCCCTTCCCGGCCCATTCTCCGGCGAGATTGAGCGCCAGCGTCGTCTTGCCGACACCACCCTTCTGATTGAGGAACGCCACGATCATCGCGTGCCTCCCGAAGTGTCGAGAGGAAGTTGCGGCGCGGCGGTCGCATCGCGATCCGTAAAACCGTCTTTACGGAAAGACGTGCTTTCGTTATTGTCTTTCGTGTCTATTCGGGGCGCGTTTGAAGCCCCCGAGGCGATGTTATCCACATCGCGCGCGCGCTCTTCAAAGTTAGATTCTTCGTTAGACTTTAAGTTAAGGGCGTGATTTTCGCTTTTTCTGCCGGGAGTTAGGAGCGATTTGGGTTCCCGATAGCACGACAGTCGGGTTCCTGATGGCACGATATTGCCGGTTCCCGATAGCACGAGGCTATTCACAGCTTTTCCACAGGGCGGCGCCGGCTCGAAGGCGAGCAGCGTCCGGCCGCCGATCTCGACCTCAATGAACAGTATGTAGCCGGGCAGTGGCTGGCGACGGATGATGTCGCGCAGCTCGAAGGCGAAGCGCTTGAAGGGCGACAGGCTGCCGGATTTCTGATGGAGATGGCGGAAGTCGAAGCGCCAGCCGTCGCGCTGTCGGCCACCATGCTTGCGCACCAGCCGGTAGAGCCAGCGGTCGAGCCCGCCTGTCAGGTCGAAATAGGCGCGGTCGATGGTGAGCACGAGCGCGTCGTCGAGCACGGCGCGATAGAACCAGTCTGGCACGATCAGTTCGATGCCGTCGGGCTTGCCGCTTCGATCCGTGCGTTCCTGCCACTCGTTGATCCAGGAGAAGCGATGGCGTCGGCCTTCCGCCGGCTGGCGGATCGTGGTGCTGATCGTCGTGGACTGGAGGCGGTCGAGCGCGGCCTTGAGCCGTTGGTAGTCGCGCAGGCTGGTGCCGCGGCCGATATAGGTGAGGATTTCATAGGGCGTGGCAGCCATCAGGCGCGAGGTGCGCAGGCCCGCGTCGCGCGCCTCGACGATTTGGCTCGCCGCCCAGATCAGGATGTCGGCATCCCATATCGTCGCCATGCCATGGTCGGGCACGGCCTCGACCCGGATCGCGACGTTGCCGGCGGCGAAATCGATCGGTGCGATGCGATGGGTCTTGGAGAGGGAGAAGAAGGGATAGGCCATGAGATCCTGCGCATCTCGTGGGGCGAAGTCGCCGGGGAGCGCCCGGAAGAGATCGAGCTGTCCGCGCTCCGAGAGGGATCGACGCCGCACCGCCATTTGGGAATCCGTCGCCGCTCAGCGTGCGTAGCGGCCGGGCTGCGGTCGGGCTGGCAGCGCCTGTGGCTTCGCGGGCAGCACCTGCCCGCGTGGGTCGGAGGTCGAGGTGACCACACCGCGCGCCGCCCAGGATTCGAGATCATCGACGGCGTAGACGACGCGGCCGCCGAGCTTGCGATAGGCCGGCCCGGTCCCGTAGGTCCGATGCTTTTCGAGCGTGCGCGAGGAAAGGCTGAGGAACTCGGCGGCCTCCTTGGTGCGCAGGAAGCGCGGAGGAAGAACGACGGGATCAGGACGCATGGATCGGGCCTCCGGGGGATCGCGGGCGGCCGCTGCCGGGCAGCGGCGGATGACGGCCACGATGGCGGAGAGAAACCGGCGAGATGCAGCGCGAAATTGGGGAGCCCAAATTCCCACAACGGTCGACGGACTCGGGGATCAGCGACGACGGCGATGACGCAGGAGTTTGCGATAGCCGCCTGCAATCATCGCGCGGGCGTCACGCAGGAGCGCCATGACGGCGTGGCGCGCCTCGGACCTCTGCCACTCGTGGCGGCTGACGTTGCCGATGCGAAAGACGACTTGCGCGATCTCTAGCTGGGTAGCGCCGGCGCGCGCACCGTCGAAGGCTTGCAGCATACGGCGCGCTCGCGCGCGCTGCTGAGGGGTTAGTCGTGCATCTGGGGGAACGACGCGCCCATGCAGCGCGGACAGAAGACGCAGGATCGCCTCAACGCGATCGAAGCCGGTGATGTCGAGTGGCACGATGGCGGCGAGCGTGTCGGCAGCCGCCGGGTCAAGGCATAGAAGCTGGAGATATTGGAGATTGCCCAGGTCGAAGAGGCCATGGGCGCCTTGCTCATCGACATGCGAAACGGCGTCGAGAAGGCTGCGGTTTTCAGTGTCCGTTCTCAGGACGGCGGGGGCGGATGCGAGGACGACAACGCTCGTATCTTGTTGCGGGAGCCAGAAGACCGGCGCGGTCGGCGGAGGTCGGAGCGGGTCCACGGGGAAATCGCAACCCCCAACGCCGCCGGATCTTGTCGGTCAGCGGTTGTGGGTCTGCGTCGGCCTGCATCAACGCCTCGAAATCCTCGTCATAGGCGTCGTTGCGGCGGAGCCATTCCCAGGCCAGATCGGATGCGGCCAAACCCTCGACATGATCGTAGCTTGCCGAGGAGCGCCAGCGGGTTGCATCGGGTGTCACGCTGTCCTCCCGTCGTCTTACTCGCACGACTTGCGGGGAGCCAGCTTTCCCGGTTGAGCTGTCTTTTGGAATATCGGTTATGGCAACAGGTGATGCGCGCGACGCATCACGACGACATCAGCGTTGGCTCTCGCGGGCCAATTGGCGATAGCCGTGCTCGGTCATCCAGCGCGCGCGCGACAGATGGGTCTCATGGATGTGGCGGCATCGCTTGGGATCGAGGGCGGGATCGAGGCCGAACAGAATTTGCACCGCTTCTCGCCAATCGGCACCGTCGCGCGCAGAATCGAGCAGCCGCAGATAGAGCGCCATATGCTCACGGTCGTAGGGCGTGAGCATATGGCCCGGCGGTGGTTCATCCAGAAATGGCTGGGGCTGCTGTCCCATTCCGGTACCTTATCCTTTTGTTAACCACCTCGCCCCTGCCATAGGGCCGCAGCATGACGGAAACCAAAATAGTCGGATGTCGCGTGCCGCACCAGATGGACCCTATTCGCCTGGCGTCGAAGTTCGCTCATGGAGAAGAAGCACACCCTCACCCTTGTCGGTTGACAGCAGGACGATGCCGGCGGCCTCGAACGCCCTACGGACCTGATCGCGCGTGGATTCGTGGACCTCGAAGCCGTTTTCCGATTCGAGGCGCTTGAGCGCGGTGAGTGATACCCGGGCCTCGTCAGCAAGCGTTTCCTGTGTCCAACCCAGCAACGCGCGTGCGGCCCGTGATTGTCGGGCGGTGATCATCCATGATCACCTCCCACACAGACCTATGCGCACGCCAAAACTACGACTATAATAGTCGCTCTTGATCGCCGACGCCAGTGCTTTGAGCGGGTGTTGCGGGTTCCGGTTGGCTGAAGCCGGCTGACGTGATTCGCTCGTGTGAGGTTGCGTCACGGCGTTCTTGCGGGTCGCGGGCAAAGAGAAGGCCCCGGCCTTTCGGCCGGGGCCTTGCGCGGGCCTCAGTCTCCCCGCCGACCGTTGGGGCGGGACCAGATGAGCGAGAAGCCTTCGCCGTCCTCATCATCGAAGAGGTTGGCGTAGATGGGGCTATTGAAGCTCGGATCGTCGAGCTTGAGGCCCAGGTAGTTGCGGCCCTCGCCGGAGCGCTTGGACCAACCGGCGCCGATTTCGGCGCGGCCGACCAGAACCCGATGGCTGGGGGCGTTTTCGCCGGTGGCGCGCGTGTCGGGGACGATGCGAACGCCCTTGGCCTGGACGCTGAGGGTGACGATGTCGCCGGTGAACTCGTTCGAGCCGGTCTTCTTGAAGGTGCCGATGGTCGCCATTGTAAATCTCCGTTTCCGTCTTCGAGCCCGCACCATTGCGGCCTCGATGGCGATCGACAGGCCGGAGGCGACCGACGGCGCACCCCTGCTCGGGGTCCCCGTCGCGCCCGCGCGATGGGGTGGGCTATGGGGCTTGACGGCTAAGGAGGACTTTCTTGTCTCGCGAGGAATGGGCGCAGCCCAGGGGAAGAAAGTTTGACGCGGCTGTTGCGGCATAGGCGGTCGAGGCGCAGCCGTCCTTCGGCCAGATCAAGCCATTGAAGAGGCCGTATGGAGCGGTCTTGTTGACGGGAAAAAACGGAAGATGACGGTGGCCGTCGTGCAACCGGCAGGCAGAACCGGCCGATGTTCTACCGGCACCGTTGCGCTCTCAACGAACAGGCAGCGTCGCACGCTATCGTCCACCGCGCTCCACCGGCGAAAACGCCCTGGGCTCCGTGCCGGCCATGCGCCGTGTTGAGCGGTGCCGGTTGGTCCAAGCGTTTTGGCGGGCAATCAGCACTTCCCGCCTCTGCGTGATCCGGGCTTCGGCAGTTCCTTCCCTTTCCACCGGATGATGGTGAGGTTGGTGTCACTTCGCCGGTCTGGTCCGTCCAACGATGGTTCGGAGATCACGCTTGTGCAAGGCCCTGGCCGGACGGGCTGGAGGCCGCCATGCCCGCGACCCGCAAGAACGCCGTGACGCCGACCGCGACCGCTCCGATGATCGAGAACGCGACCTGCCAGGTCTCCGACGGCATGGTGTGCTTCACGATACCATGCGTGGCGTGATAGCCGGCGATGGCGGCAGGCGCGACGAAGGCGAGTGCGATCGGCAGCCGAGCCCAAAGCGGGCGGACGGTCGCGAGCAGAACCTGCCCGAGGCCCAGCGTCAGCCCCGCACCGACAATGCCGACGATGAAGGCGCCGAGCCAGCCCGCGCCGGTGTGGTAGGCCCAGGTGGCGGCGGTGATGCCGGCGAAGAAGGGCAGCGCGAAGACAGCGAGCGTGAACAGCAGCCAGCAGAAGAAGCCGATCGCTGCGATCGAGAAGATGATGCCGAGGAAGATCATGGTGGCGTACTCCACAGAATAACTTCTGAAGACGGGCGCCTTCCACCACCACCACGGCGCGGCTTGACTATAGCCGAAATCGCGAGCGCCTGGGAGCGGGAATCGTTGAGGATTCCCGCTCCCGGTGCCGAGTCGCCCGCATCAGCGGGCGAAAGGGTCGATCTCGTGGACGATCGCGGCGGCATCGCCGTCATACTCGCTGGCGGGCACGACGGAGAAACTGCCGTCTCCGGCCTTGAAGATGATGATTGCGACCATGAGGGAGGTGGCGAGGCTGAAAGCATAAGCGTGAGCGGTTTTGGCGGACATCGTCCCGGCTCCTGTTCAGAGCGGGGACCATTCCCCGCTGACAGGCGCCCGATGTGTCGGGCTGTGAGCCGCAATCACCGCGCGCGGCGCAGCCGAAGCGGCGGCACGCCAGGCGTAGCCGACCCTTCATGGGTTGATGGCATCAGGCGATCAGTCTGACCAAGGATCAGCGCAGGACAAGCGGGAGTGGTGCTCGCGGCGGGAGCCGGGCGTCCGTTACGCTCCTCGCACTATGCTGCCTCGCCACCTCCTTCATGGTCGTGCCTTAGCTGCCGGAGACCACTTGGGCAGGAACAGCCTGGCCGCCAGCGAGTATGACGAGTGGTATCAGGCCGTTAGCCATCATGGGATGGCGAGATATGCGCTAAGATGTGGCGGCGCTCACGCGCCGCCTTGCCTCCAGACCGGGATGCCGAGCTTGCGGGCCTTGTCGGCGAGATTGTCCTGAATGCCGCCACCGGGAAAGTGGACGACGCCCGCGGGCATCTCTTCGAGGATGGTGTCGTTGCGCTTGAAGGGTGCGGCCTTTTTCGAGAATTTCACGAAGTCCGGTTTGAAGTGGACCACGGGAACCTTGCGGCTGGCAGCCCATTTGTCGGCGATCAGTTCGGCGCCGGTGTCGAAGCCTCCATGCAGGAGCACCATGTCGGGGTGCTTCTCGTGGATGCGGTCGAGCACTTCCCAGATCAGGCGGTGGTTCTGGTAGTTGGCGCCGCCGGTGAAGGCGATGCGGGTTCCTGCCGGGACCAACACCCGATTCTTGGCAAGCTCGCGGTTCCTGATGAAGGTGCGGCTGTCGATCATGGTCGCGGTGAGATTGCGATGATTGACCATCGATCCCGAGCGCGGCCGCCAGGGCTTGCGTGCCTGGCGCTCATAATGTTCGGCGGCCTGGTCGCGCATGAACTCGAAGCTGTCGCGCCGTTCGATCAGGGTCAGCCCCTGGGCGATCAAGTTCTCCAGCTCGACGGATTTGACCTCGCTGCCATCCTGTTCGCGCTGGGCGCGTTTCTGCGCCTGCTCGTTGCTGTCGAGTTCGCGCTCGATCCGGTCGGTGGCGCGGTGGAAGACGTTGACGGTCGACCAGAGGAGATCGTCGAGGTCGGGTTCGAGACGGCTGTCCTGCAAGGCGAAGGTCAGGGCGTCGAAGATGTCCGAGATCGCACCAGCGACGATCCTGGCTTCGGGCAAGTGGCGCGGATCGGGTTCATCGTCGAAGGGGCGCCAGCCGTAGAGCTGAAGTTCCTGGAGAACATGGTCGGTTGGGGATGAGCTGTGGTGCGGTTCGTGGTCGTCATGGTCGCTCATGGGATGCTCCGTCGGTCTGACCGCGACCGTCGCGGCCTTCATGGCGACGAAGCCCACGGGCGGGGCGGGGCGGCAGCCCGAGCGAAGCGAGGGCCATGATGGCTAAGGCCGGCTATTTTGTCTCGCGATGGAAAGCGGCCTTAAGGCCGCGCCGGAAAATAGTCGGCCGCCGCCATTGCCGGCCTGGCCCGTTTGTGGGCCGATCGCCCTCTCGAAGGCCGGGTCGCGGTCCTCTGCCGATGGTTAGACGCTTGCCTGCGGGCATGGCGACTGCGCGCCGCTGCCCGTTCCCCTCCCGGCTATGCCGCCAGGGCCATGAAGCGGGCGACGTCCTCTGGGGCGAGCTGCACCCGCACCCCTGCCCGAAGCGCGTCGATGCCCAAGGTGCGGAGATCCTCGTTGAAGTCCCCGAGCGCCGGTGACAGCACAATGGCCTCGATCCCGTCCGCGTTCGCCCGTGCGATCAGGCTGTCGCGTGCCCCGTCACCGGCCGGATCATTGTCGCGGACGATGTAGAGTCGGCGGAGCATCGGCGGGAACAGGATGGCGGCGAGATGAGCTGCCGAGAGGGCTGGAGCCATCGCCATGTCGGGCAGAATCTGGCGGAGCGAGAGCATCGTCTCGATGCCTTCGCCAGCCGCCATCACCTCGCCAGGGACGCCGAAGCGAACCGCGTGACCGAGCAGGTCGCCCATCGCCTTGCGCTGCGTGTCGATCGGCGCCTTGTCGGAACCGTCGGTTGCGAGCCATGTGCGGTGCGCGCCGGTGATCCGTCCGTCGAGATCGGTGACGGCGGCGATCATGGCGGGCCAGGTCTCGGTCGGGCTGTACTCGTCGGGCACATAATAGCAACGGGGATGAAAGCGCAGGCTCCCGGTTCCGTGCAAAAGCGTAATGCCGCGATTGCGGAGATAGGTTTCTACGAGCGTGCCGATGATCGGTTGCGACATGGCGAACAATCGCCGTGCCGCTTCGGCCGAGCCCGATGGTGCTGGCGGGAGGTTTCGTCTGGACGGTGCCGGCTCGGGTTCGGGACGCGGCAGGCTGAGGAAGTCGCGTGCCTCCTCGGCAACATCGGCGAAGTCGATCAGGCCGAGCGTCTCGCGGATCACGTCGAGCAGATCGCCATGCTCGCCGGTGGCCGCGTCGGTCCATTTGCCGGCCGGGCCTTTGGGCGAATCCTTCAGCCGGACGAACATGGAGCGGCCCTTGCTGTTGCGAGCATCGCCAACCTGCCAGTAGTTGCCCTGACGGTGGCCGTTGGAAAGATAGTGCCTGCACACCGCCTCGGCCTGCCGGGCGAGACAATGCGCGAGGTCGGAAGCGTCGCGACGAGCCATCACGCGGCCTCCTTCTTGGAGATGCGCGCGACGGGATAGGTGTCGAGCAGCTTGCCGAGGATGGCGGGACCGGCGACGTCGATCGGCACGAAGAACCGCAGCTTCCACGAGATGATCTCGCTGAACAGGCCATAGACGCGCAGGCGTTCCCGCATCGTGTCGTGGAACCCGGTCAGTTCGATGCGGTTGGCGCCCATCACGCGCACGCGCCGAAGCTGGAGCCCTTCGGCAAGGTCGAGGATCGTCCGGCCGTCGACCAGCGCGGTATAGGCGCTGTCCGCCGTCAGTGTGGCCGCGCCCGTGTCGGTGGCGTTCGCCGCCCAGGCCGGAGAGACGCGGCGGCCGATGATGCGCTCACCGTCATCTGTCTGAAGGCGGTAAACCCGCGTCGATTCATCGGGGAGTCGCTTCCACACGGGCAGGAGCAGCCCCGCGACGACATGGAGCGTGCTGTCGGAGAAGGTCGGCACCTGCGTGACCTCCTGGTTCCAGATCGAGGCGAAGGTGTCTCGATCGGCCTCCTGCCAATGGCTGTCCACCATCATCCTGAGCGATGCGTGATGGTGCTCCATCGGCCGGATCAGCCGGACCCGGCGCTCGATCTCGCCATCGTCGAGCATGATGCTCGGCGCGGGGGTCCGCACGGCGGCCCGCCTGGATTGCGTGTTCACCAGCAGGACCGAGCCGGGATAATCGGCATGGTCGAAGGCTTCGCGCAGGGTGACGGGGCGATTGCGGCGGCGTTCGGTAATGGTGAGTAGCCGGGTTTCCGCGCCCGAGGTCGGATGCGTGTAGATCGTCTGCCGTTCGGTGACGACGAAGCTCTCCGCCGCCAGCGTTTCGAGGCCCGCATCATAGATGCCGCTGGCGATCGCGCCCTGCACCTTGGCGTCGAGCAGTTGCTCGAAGGCAGTGAACAGGATGCCCTGCAACTCGATGGTGAGCGCCAGCAGCCGGTTGAGGAAGGTCGTGATCGGCGGCAGCTCATCCTTGATGCCGTTGCTGTCCGTCAGCTTCAGGCCGGTGGCGGACTCGAAGCGGTGGAGCGAACACCCCTCGACCTTGCCGCGCACGAGCAGGCCGTAAAGCTGGCGCAAGGCGGCGCGCGCATAGGACGATTCCAGATTGTCCTCGGGCCGGAACAAGCCCTGGCCGCCGGTCTGGCGCTGCCCGCGCGTGATCGCGCCCAGCGTGTCGAGCCGCCGGGCGATGGTCGAAAGGAAGCGCTTTTCGGCCTTCACGTCGGTCGCGATCGGGCGGAGCAAGGGCGGTTGCGCCTGGTTCGTCCGGTTGGTGCGGCCGAGGCCCTGGATGGCGGCGTCGGCTTTCCAGCCTGGCTCCAGCAGGTAATGGACGCGCAGGCGCTGGTTTCGGGCCGAGAGTTCGGCATGGTAGCTGCGGCCGGTGCCGCCCGCGTCCGAGAACACCAGTACGCGCTTCCCATCGTCCATGAAGGCGGCCGTCTCGGCGAGATTGGCCGAGGGCGCGCGATTCTCGACGGCGAAGCGTTCGTCCTTGCGGACGATGCGGCGCGAGCGCCCCGTCACCTCCGCCACCATGTCCGTGCCGAAGCGCTGGACGATCTGGTCGAGCGCACCGGGCACCGGCTGGAGGGAGGCGAGCCGCTCGATCAACTCGTCGCGCCGGGCGACGGCTTCACGGCTCTCGACGGGCTGGCCATCGCGATAGACGGGCCTGGACGCCAGGTTGCCCTCGCCATCGGTATAAGGCTCGTAGAGCTGCACCGGGAAGCTATGGGCGAGGTAATCCAGAACGTATTCGCGCGGCGTGATGTCCACCCGAACGTCGTTCCATTCCTCGGTCGGGATCTCGGCCAGGCGGCGCTCCATCAGCGCCTCGCCGGTGGAGACGATCTGCACCACGGCGGCGTGGCCGTCCTCGAGATCGCGCTCGATCGAGCGGATCAGGGTCGGCGTTTTCATCGACGTCAACAGGTGCCCGAAGAAGCGCTGCTTCGCCGACTCGAAGGCGCTGCGGGCAGCGGACTTGGCCTGCCGGTTCAGCGTGCCGTCCGAGCCGGTGATGTTCGCCGCCTTCATCGCGGCGTCGAGATGGTTATGGATGACGGCGAACGCCTCGGCATAGGCGTCATAGATGCGCCGTTGTTCGCCGGTCAGCGGGTGCTCGACCAGCTCGTATTCCACGCCGTCATAGGAGAGCGACCGGGCCGCATAGAGGCCGAGCGCCCGGAGATCGCGGGCGAGCACCTCCATCGCCGCGACTCCGCCGTCCTCGATGGCGGTGACGAACTCGGCGCGGGTTGCGAAGGGGAAATCCTCGCCGCCCCACAGGCCGAGCCGCTGGGCATAGGCGAGATTGTGGACGGTGGTGGCGCCGGTCGCGGAGACATAGACGACGCGGGCATGGGGCAGCGCGTGCTGAAGGCGCAGGCCCGCACGTCCCTGCTGCGAGGGGGCGACATCGTCCCGTTCTCCCTTGCCGCCGCCGGCGTTCTGCATCGCGTGGCTCTCGTCGAAAATGAGCACTCCGTCCCAATCGGAGCCCAACCAATCGACGATCTGGCGGACGCGCGAAACCTTCTCGCCACGCTCGTCGGAGCGTAGCGTGGCATAGGTTGTAAATAGGATGCCCTCGGGAAGCGCGATGGGCTTGCCCTGCGGGAATCGGGAGAGTGGCGACACCAGAAGTCGCTCCATGCCAAGCGCCGCGACGTCACGTTGGGCGTCCTCGATCAGTTATCTGAACAGTCAAGCTGTCTCGAACGCCTTCTGCACGACACGGCACCACCTCAATCGCCACCATCCTTTCGCCAGATTAGCTGGCATCTTTGCCCGGGAACGGCAGGACAGCGGCGCGCGAAGCGCGCTGCTCTTCCTGCCTTTGCTGCAGCGCACGAGCCTGGATGTGCTGGGCGTGGATGTGCGCGGCACGGCGCTCCTCTCCCCGCTTCTCGCGGCCACCTGCTGGTTCCGGCCCTCTCCCTTTCAAGGCAGCCACAGCCGCACGATACGCCGTCAAGACCGCCGCCGCGCGATTGGCCGTAGCTCTGCTAACTCCGGCTTCACGTGCCAGATTGGCTATGGTGAGACGGCTGTCCGTCCTGACTGCGCGGCCGGCAAGGAGCCGCTCCATCGCCTCGTGCAGCGCCGTTTCGTTGGCCCGGCTAACCGGTGGGGTCATGCGGCATCTCCATTTTTGAGCGGCGCGATTAGCTTCCGTTTTCGTTCATTGTCACTTAGGAGGGTTTCACGCTGGAACCGGGGCAGACGCTTGTCACGCAGCAGCGCTTCGGCTTCTGCGATCGAGGCTTCCCAGACCGGCAGATGACGCCGGGTGATGCAGGAGTTAGGGCACCTGTCCGGGGAGCATTGCGACAGGATCGGCGCATCCCGCGCATCCATCCGGACCTTTTCCAGACAGTAAGCCGTGGCAGGCTCGAAGAAGCAGTCGTTCAGATGACCGACATGGAGCGTGCGCGCGAGATGCGCGAGCATCGCCTTGATCCGGCCCTTGTCGGCGATACGCCCGGGAAGCGGACCAAGTTCATTGCAGATGCGATCATATTCCGCCGCGAGGCGACCGGCAGCATGACCGGCCTGTCGTTCGCCCTGCACATGCGCTTCGTAATGGGCGACGATATCATCGAGCTGCCCCAGAGCGCGCTCCTGCTCGATTTCCTGACGGAAGCCCGATGCCGAAGATCCCGCATAGCCATCGAACATGGCGACCGAGGCATGCTTGTACTGGTTCTTGCCGGCAACCACGCCGAAGGGGCGATTCGCGATGTACCAGGCGAGAGTCCGGCGGAATTGCCGGGTGATGAACCGCCAGCGCCTGCCATCGACCAACGGGATCGCGGGCTCCTGGTCCGTGCCGTATCGATCGTCGATGACGGTGTGGAACCTGCTGATCTGTCCCGTGATGTTCGCAATGCCCGGGTTCGACCTGCGGCTTCTTCCCCATATGGGGAGCCAGAGCCCGTCCTCGCCGTCATCATGACGGTAGTGGGCCGCCATGCGCTCTGCGACGGCAACCGCGCGATCGACCGGCTCAATGGTGATCCATTCGGCGGTCTCGCCTCTGGCCCCCCGGTCCTTGTAGACCGTGCTTTGTACGGCAAGCCTCTCGACCAGCCCGTCAGCGCTGAGCGAGCGGCGGATGCAACCAGAGCGCATCGCCTGCACCTCGCTGTCGCGCATTCCGGTGAGATAGGCGCACAGGACATAGGCAGCGGATTGAAGGTTTACTTCCTCCTCGCGCAGACTGTGGGCGTCGAACCTCGACCGCCAGGGCAGACCGGTGTCGGGATCGATCGAGATCGGCGTATCCATTCCACCACGCTCGAAGCCGAGCTCAGCGACGGCGTCCCTGATCAGTTGCAGGGCATGGCCGTTTTCCTGGATGGTCTGCGCATTGAGATCGGTCTGCAGCACGATGAGCTGGAGATTGAGCACCTCGCCGCCGAACCCGGCTTCCCGCGACAGCTTGTGCGCATGGCCGGAGACCGCCGCCGGACTGTTCCATACCGGAATGCCGCGACCAGCTGTGCGCCGCGCGTCGATCCAGGCCACTATCCGATTGACGACATCGTTCTTGCGGCGACGAGGCCGCGCAGCCCGCCGTTTCATGAGAGCGTTCAGTTCAGCCCGCGCTGCAAAGATATCGTGCGAGAACAGATCGACGTATCTCAGCGACCAATGCAGCAGCGCCCCAATGACGGGTTCCGGGATACGCGGTGTGCGGTTCTCCTGTGGCACCGGGCGGCTGTCGAAGAGCCGGTAGCAGGAACGCCCGTTCCACGGCAGGAAGCTGAGGCCTCCGCCGCTGAGATACGGCCCAAGACGCCTTAATTCCGTGATCGGCTTCAGATAGCGCGCGAGGTGCCGCGTCGCTCCCGATGTAGTGGCAAGGAGCATCGACCGGTAGGCATCGATCAGCTCCTGGTCGATCAGGCCGATATCGAGACCGCCGAGCCGCTGCCGGACGAAGCTCGTGAAGCGGAGCAGATGATTGAGCTCGTCCCGCGCCCTGTGCGGGCGCAGCCGCAAGTCACGGTGACCAAGGCGTTGGTTCAAGCGGGCGAAGATGTATTCCTTGGCGAGCAGGCGCTCGGCCGGGCAGTCGATGCGCGCAAAGTCGAGCCTGGCGCGACAGGCGCGCAGGCGGGACTGGAAGATCGCCGGCGTCATGTCCCAATGATCATCGCCGAACCGCGAGAGGCGCTCGCGGTCGGTGTCATCCCTGAGCGGCATGGATGCCAGAACGACGTCGGCAGCGCAGCGAACGAGCGACTGGACTGACGGGCGGGCAATGGCAGTGTGCAGGTTCACGACGCGCGTGCCTCGGGCGGCAGATAGAGGAAGATCGTGCCTGCATCCGCCGCCGCGGCCCGCGCGTTGACAACGAGTTGCGGCGGGAACGCCGGTAAAATCTGCTCGGTGATGCGACGATAGGCGCGGCCGAACCTGGCCGCCCAGACGCCGGCTTCCATCACCGCGCGCTGTTCGATCATGAAGCTCTCGAACGCGATCAGCGCGGGCAACTTGCGGGCGGTGATCACCGCGTTTTCGCACTCGAGGCAGCCCCAGAACGGGGTCGGACAGGCCTCGCCCACCGTGCCGAAGGGGCTGGCGTTAAACCCCGTGCAGCTCGCCAGCCATACATCCTGATCGCCGTCGAGGATCGCCGGAACTTGCGCCAGCGCGACCGACAGCCCGGCAACTTCCGGATCCAGGCGCGCCGCCGCCTCGATGTCCGGTGGCACCAGCCTGGGTTTCAGCCCCGCTTCGAGCGCTTCGTGCAGTGCCTCGGCGATCGTGCGCTCATGCACATGCCGTAGCGCTGGGATATCGGCATAATGCCGCGCCCCCACCGCCACGCTGTGGCCAACCGCAAAGTCGTCGAGCTGGCCCTGAACACGCAGGTAACGTTCCGCCTTGTGGGTCTTGCGCAGCCTTGGCAGTTCGAGGTGCAGGGGATGTCCGTCATCGCCCATGACGCCGTGATGCGCGACGAACGCTTTCACCGGCCCGCGACCAGGAGAGCCGACCTTCAGCTTGTAGCCGTCCCACCATGCCCACAGGGCAGCGGTGCCAAGATAACGGCGCGCGCGCTCGGTCAGCTTGACGGCGAGGCGGATCAGGCCACCCGGCGTTGAACTGCCGCCGTCGCGGACGCGCAGGCGCTTCCATTCCCCGCCTCGCGCGCGCCGCTTGCAATATTCGATTTCCACGTAACCGCGCGAGGGATTGCGCAGGCAGTCGGCCGACAGGCTCAGCAGGCACTCGATCTCCATGCCCGTTTCCAGCGACAGCAGAACCAGGAAGCCGACGAGGTCGAGGCGGGTGAGGTACAAAGCGCCATGCAGCATTTCGCTCGTCAGATTGGACAAGCGATTGTTATGCAATCCGCATTTGAGCAGGCGGAACTCACGGCTGCGGACATGGATCACCCCCTTGCGAGTGAGCGCATCGAGAACGTCATCATAGAAGCGACGCAGCCGCGGGCGGGCATCGATGTCGACCCTGGGCGCGGGCATTTCGCCATCGGGCAAGATGCGCGCCGCCGCCGTCACCTGCCGGCGGGCCGCCGCGCGCAGGGCAGCCGCTTCCCGGCTGCTATAGGCATCGCGGGGCCGGCTGCCGATAAACTCGCCACCGCCAAGCCAGGTCAACCGGTGTTCCAGTTCAGCGGGCAAGCAGCCAGCGTCACGTTCGACGGCGAGCCGCAACAGGTTGATCAGCGGGCTGATGATCCGGCGAAGGGCAAGTTGGCTCGGTGTGCCTTGCTCCAGCCAGTCTTCATAGCGGTTGATCAGTTCGAGCGTCACATCCTCGATGCAGCACACTGTTAGCTGCGCGGCGTCGAGGAAGCGCCAGAAGCGGCGCAGGTCCAGCAGCTTGCAATAGAGCGTCCGCCTGATCGGCGCCGGACCCATCTGGCGGATCATCTCATGCACCAGCGACGCAACCATCCGCGTGAAGACAGGATTTCCCCACGGCCTGAGGTCAACCGTGTGATAGCCGCCGTCCTGGACACGAACGCGGAAGCAGCGAGGGTCCGGACCGGGAAGAAGCGCCACCAGATCGTTGCTGCCGACGCTCGCCTGCTCGCAACGCTCCGGGAAGGTGGCACGGCGCCCCCTGCCACTCATGCGGCTTCGCTCGCAAGTCCGATATCGAGGCCCCACTGATCGACGGCGGCATCGATCATGGCCTGACAGTCATCGAGATGATCGAGATAGATGTAGGTGCTCTCAATGTGGCTGTGCCCCATCAGGCGTTGCAGCTTGAGCAGCGGATCGCCGATCAACCGGCGATAGGCGGGGCTCATGTGCCCCACGCGTTCTTCCATGATCCACCCGAGCTGCTCGCGCAGCAACAGCGTCAACAAATGCACGGCGAAGGTGTGGCGCAGCATGTGCGGCGTCACGTCGATGTCGATCCCGAAGCTGCGGCAGCGCGCGCTCGCGCGCCTGAACACCGCCTCCCATGCCGCCATCGGCATCGGCAGCCCGCCTTCGGTCAGCCACAGCGCCAGCGGCTCCATCCCCTGCCGGAGCACGAGGCGCGAACGCTCGTCGGGTTTCAGCAGGTCATAGCGGACGGGGATGGATGACCGAACTCCAGCAAGACGCAGCGATCGATGATCGTGGTCGGCAACCATCAGAGGCGCGTCGATGCGTTTCCACGCCTGCCGCTGCCGATAACGACCCAGCGCAATGTCCCGTTCGACCTCAGCATAATCGTTCAGGCGCTTCAACAGCCGCAACGGCAACCGGATTTCGCGGCCCTTGCTGCCCTTCGTCGTGGCAGCGGCAAGCCGGTATGGTAGCGAACGCCGCTCATCGCCCGGATCGGGCACCGGCGGTTCCGGCAACAGCAGGCTCGCTCCTTCCCGCAACCGTACCCCCGTCGTCACCAGGAACTCGGCAAACAGCGCATTGCGTTCGCCGTTCCTTCCTCTCCACGCAGGGTCCTCGCAGCCATTGGGAAGACGGCCGCGCAGCCCCACATCCCTGAACAGAAGGTAGCGATCGAGCGAGAGGAACCGGACATCACCGTTCCGCGCGGCCTGCTCGCGGGCGACATTCGCGGCAACGCGGACAGCACCGCCATCCGTCCCGCGAACCCACATCTGGCGATAGGTGAACGGCGCCTTGGTGATCAGCTTCTCCTCGACCGCCCACCGGTAGAGCTTGTCGAGCGCCGCGACGCAGCGATTCCACGATGCCGCCGAGATTCTGTGCGGCGGCATCGACAGACGGCGGGCCTCATGGTAGGCCGCGACATCCTCCCGGTCCGCCGCCCAGACCGACTTGCCGCCACGCCGCTCCGCCAGAAAGCGGAGCCATACGAGTATATCGCGCGCATAGGAGCGCAGACTGTTCAGCGACCGCACGCCCATCGTCGGACAGGCGCGAAAGAACCGGTTCAGATCGTGATCGTAGCTGCCATCGTCGCCGAGGATGAACGGCATGCCGTCGACCAGTCCGGAATTTTCTGCCGCTGCAATTGCAGCGGCAGAAAGACGACGGGTAATGCCATCCATTGTGACCGACTCCCGAAGAGCAGCCAAATCCGTAAAGTAAAGGTGCGGCATGATCCCCCCTGAAGCGG
>Ga0075011_10000506_pt1 | contig 20759 bp, 16 predicted proteins | sample TARM_MetaG_T_14_FD_72354 | JGI IMG/M metagenome (GOLD analysis project Ga0075011, IMG submission 72354) | Freshwater microbial communities from Pennsylvania, USA, analyzing microbe dynamics in response to fracking - TARM_MetaG_T_14 | ecosystem: Environmental > Aquatic > Freshwater > River... | reverse complement strand
CCTTTCCCTCTTCTCCTTAAATATCATTCTTATTAAGGGGAAACCATGAACGACATTCAATCTATATTACAAACCATAGACAATTTTATCTGGGGACCGCCACTGCTTATTTTGCTGGTCGGTACAGGTGCTTATTTTACTTTTCGTCTGGGGCTGCTGCAGTTCCGTTACCTGCCTCATGCCCTGAAAATGGTCTTTAGTAAGGACAAGTCAGGCAGCGGTGATATTTCCAGCTTTGCTGCCCTGTGCACAGCCCTGTCGGCAACAATCGGCACGGGCAATATTATCGGTGTGGCCACGGCAATAAAAATAGGCGGCCCTGGCGCGCTCTTCTGGATGTGGCTTGCCGCTGTATTTGGTATGGCAACTAAATATGCGGAATGCCTGCTGGCGGTCAAATATCGCAAACTGGATGAGAAGGGACAGATGGTCGGTGGGCCTATGTATTACCTGCAGGATGGGGTCGGCTCAAAAACGCTGGCGGTCATGTTTGCCGTATTTGCACTGGCGGTCGCCTGCTTTGGTATCGGTACATTCCCACAGGTCAATGCGATTTTGGATGCCTCTGAAATTTCTTTTGGCGTATCACGAGAAATTTCGGCGACTCTGCTTACCTTGTTAGTGGCTATCATCACAGTCGGCGGCATTAAATCTATTGCTAAGGTGGCGGGAAAAGTTGTGCCGGCAATGGCTATCTTTTACATTTTAGCCTGTTTAAGTGTGCTGATCAGCAATGCGCAACATTTAGGCAGTGCCTTTGAGTTGGTTATTACTTCTGCTTTCACCTCAACCGCGGCATCGGGTGGTTTCCTGGGTGCGGGTATTATGCTGGCTATTCAATCCGGCGTTGCGCGGGGCGTTTTTTCTAACGAGTCGGGTTTGGGCAGCGCGCCCATGGCGGCAGCAGCGGCCAAAACCAATTCTTGCGTAAAGCAGGGGCTTATCTCTATGACAGGCACCTTCTTTGATACTATCATCATCTGCACTATGACAGGTTTGGCGCTTATCTTAACGGGCGCATGGCAAACAGACTTAGCGGGTGCGCAGATGACCACGCATGCTTTTGCTGTGGGGCTGGACTCAAGCACATTTGGTCCTATGCTGGTTTCAATCGGCCTTATTTTCTTCGCCTTTACCACTATTTTAGGGTGGAACTATTACGGTGAGCGTTGCGTGGTCTATCTTTTTGGCACCAAAGGCATACTTCCTTACAAATTTATTTTTGTTGCCCTGGTCGCCTCGGGGGCATTTTTAAAGCTGGATATGATTTGGATCATCGCGGATATTGTGAACGGCTTAATGGCCATCCCCAACTTAATCGGCTTGATCGCACTGCGCCATATTATTATTGCGGAAACCAAGCAGTACTTTAACGGCGGGCGGCTGATTGAGGAAGATGGCGAGCTACAGCCACAAAACTAAGTAATAGGTATCAGCAAGCTATTAAAAAAGGCTATGCCAGTAAATGGGATAGCCTTTTTTTACATTATGTTATGACAGTTACTCGGTTAAACGAATGCCTGTCTCTTCAATTTTAATCAGTTTTTTACGGTATAACTGACCGATTGATTTTTTAAAGTTACCTTTACTCATTTTTAAGATCTTGGCGATCTGCTCGGGTGAGCTTTTATCTGACAGCTGCAGGTAGCCCTGATGCAATTTAAGCGTTTGTAAAATACGCTCGGCCAATGCATCGACTTTGGCATAGCCCACTTTCGTTAACCCTAAATCGATTTTGCCATCTTCGCGAATCTGTTTAATATAACCGACACACTTTTTACCTATGCCCATCTCACCAAACACTTCACTTTCAAACAAAACGCCCCAGTGTTTATTATTAATAATCGCTTTAAAACCGAGATCGGTTTTATCTGCAATCAGCAGATCCACTTTTTCACCCACTTTATAGTCAGCTTCATCCCAGTCTAAAAAACGGTCCAGTTTTGAAGAGGCGAGCAGACGCTGACTGATATCGTCCTGATAGATATAAACCACGTAGCTGTAATCTTTTTTCATCGGTATTTTTTGCTGATTAAAAGGCACCAGTAGATCTTTAGGCAGCCCCCAGTCTAAAAAAGCACCGGCCTGATTGGTATCGATCACTTTCAGTGATGCAAACTGCCCTGCTTCTGCTTTCGCTTTTTGCGTGGTGGCGATTAATCTGTCTTCTGAATCAAAGTACAAAAAGACATTAACCCTGTCACCAAGCTGCATATCATCCGTTACATAACGGCGCGGCAGCAGTATTTCACCCTCTTCGAGACCGTCAAGGTAGAGACCAAAATCGACCTGCTTAACAATAGTGAGCTCATTATAAGCACCAATTCTTATCATATAATTTCTCTTTAGTTTAAATTTTTGTTTTATTTTTTTACTTTTTAGCCCGGTCAATAACTGCGACCGTCAGACGCGACGTGCAGACAAGCTGCTGCCGATCATTGCTAATATCAATTTGCCAGACCTGCGCAGTTAAGCCGATGCGCACCGCTTTAACGACGCCGGTCACCAGACCACTTGTAACACTGCGCAGATGGCTGGCATTAATCTCCAGCCCGACACACACTTTATCTTCTGTTACCGCTAAATTGGCGGCCACACTGCCTAATGTTTCTGCCAGTGCAACCGATGCGCCGCCGTGTAACAGGCCATGCGGCTGCTTGGTGCGGCTATCGACAGGCATAGTCGCCTGCAGAAAATCATCGCCCACCTGTGTATATACAATGCCTAAATGCGCAATTAAGGTATTTTCACTGAGTGCATTGAGACGCGCTAAATCTGTATTTTTTTTCCAAATCACCCTACTTCCTCTTATAAAACATCTAATAATGCCTGCACTGGATGTTTTAATGTTTGCCCTTCAATTCGTTTAACCTGGCTACGGCATGAATAGCCTGTTGCCAAGCATGCAGCGCGGTCGCGTTTGGCAATCTCCTCTTCCCAGCTGAGGCTGTAAATCGTTTTGGAATCAGCCAAGTGACCGGCATCATGGCCATATGTCCCGGCCATTCCGCAACAACCTACGGCAACATCCGTTAAACTGGCACCAAAGTGATTGAAAATCTTAGCCCAATCACCGCTGGATGTTGGCTCTGCAGTTTTTTCTGTACAGTGGCCAAAGAGGAAGAACTCTTTACCGCCAGCGGCTTTTGCTTCTCCCTGCAGGCGCGGCAGTAACCACTCCTGGAACAACTGCACATTAAACTCACCGCGTTTATCTCCCAGGGCGCGTTTATATTCATCACGGTAACAAAGTACCATCGCCGGATCGGCGCCAACCATAGGGATATTAAGTTCGCTAATCTGATTTAAAAAATCCGCGCCATTTTTTGCGGTTTTCGCAAATTCTGTTAAAAAGCCTTTAATATGCTGCGGTTTACCATTGGGCTTAAAGGGTAATAGCAGAGGTTTATAACCGAGTTTTTTAACCGTGAGCATCAGATCGCGCACCACATCCGCATCATAAAAGGTGGTGAAGGGATCCTGCACAATCAGTAGATAAGCTTGGCGCTCCTGCGCTGATAATGATTGCAGCTTGGACAGATCAAATTCATTTATATCCTGTTTTTGCAATGATGACTTTAATGTCGGGAACGACAATAATGGGATATCCACCATGCCGACAAATTTTTCCGTGAGTGACGCAGTTAACCCCATCTTCATAAAGAAGTTAAAGAAACGCGGAAACTTACCCATCAACGGCGCATACTGCTCCACATAAGCGACAAAATAGTCTTTTAACGGGCGCAGGTAACGGTCGTGATAAATATGCATAAAGCGGGAGCGAAAAGCGGGCACATCAACCTGAATCGGACATTGACTGGCACAGGCTTTACACGCCAGACAGCCCTGCATCGCCTCCATCACTTCATGGGAAAAATCATATTCACCCTTTTTTTGCGATAGGGTATTGAAGAACTTTTTAAATACGCTGGCATTTTTACCAGCATACAAGTCGTTTTCCAGTTGCAGAATATCGATATCGTTATTGGCTAATTGACGCAACCATTCGCGCATTAACCCGGCGCGCCCTTTCGGTGAGTGGATACGGTTACTGGTCAGTTTAACTGAAGGGCACATAGGTGATTTTGTATCGTAGTTAAAGCATAAGCCATTACCGTTACAGTCCAGCGCTTCGCTGTAACTTTCACGCACGTTAATCGGAATCTGACGATCAAAGGTGCCCCGTTTCACTGCATCGACACTGACTAATAATTCGCTTGAATCGATGGGCGTACATATTTTCCCGGGATTAACACGGTTGCTCGGATCAAAAACTGCCTTAATTTTACGCAGCTCAGTAAACAGCTCTTCGCCAAAAAATTCCGGGCCATATTCACTGCGAAATCCCTTGCCATGTTCGCCCCACATCAGCCCTTTATATTTAGCCGTGAGCGCCACCACTTTATCGGAAATTTCACGCATCAGTTTTTCCTGCTCGGGATCGCACATATCCAGCGCAGGACGAACATGCAACACGCCCGCATCAACATGGCCAAACATTCCATAGTGCAGCCCTTTGTCATCTAACAGCTGACGGAATTCGATAATATAAGCAGCAAGATTTTCCGGCGGCACACAGGTATCTTCTGCAAACGGCAGGGGTTTGGCACGACTTGACGTTTTACCTAATAATCCCACCGCTTTTTTACGCATGCCGTATATTTTATTAATATCTGCCAGCTGATCGCAAATTTGATAGCCTATTACCCCAGACTCCTGGTTAACGATTAAGGTATCGAGTTTTTTAACTAACGCGGCCACTTTTTCAGCCTGGATATGTGCATCTTCCTCGGCAAATTCGACAATATTTAAACCGTCAACCACATGTCCCGGAACATCGCTAATCAATGCCTGCACGCTGTGCCAGACAATATCTTCTTTAGCCAGATTCAGTACCGTTGAGTCAATGGTTTCCACCGACAGTGCATTGGCCTGCACTAAGAAAGGGGCATTTTGCAGTGCCGATTGAAAACTATCGTATTTAACATTAAACAGGGTGCGGTAAGTCGGAATTTTCTGCACATCCAGTTTAGCTTCAGTGATAAAAGCCAATGACCCTTCCGCGCCACATAAAATACGCGTCAGATCAACGGTACCTGTCTGCGCATCGTAAACATGTTTGAGATCGTATCCGGTTAAAAAACGGTTTAATTTCGGAAACCCTTCTTCTATCTGTTGCTGTTTACCGGAGCAGGTTTCAAGCACCTGACGGTAAATATCACCTACTCTATCTAACCGCTCAGTTTGTTCAACTAACGCCGCCCCCTGCACTGGCGCGCTGTCCAAAACAGAGCCATCTACTAAAACAGATTTCAGTCCTAAAACATGATCGCTGGTTTTACCATAAGCAAGTGATCCCTGACCCGATGCATCACAGCTGATCATGCCGCCAATCGTTGCACGGTTACTGGTGGAAAGTTCAGGTGAGAAAAACAGATTATAGGGACGCAAATAATCATTTAACTGATCTTTAACCAGACCCGTTTGCACACGGATCCATCCCTCTTTTTCATTGATCTCGAGAATTTTGTTCATATGGCGGGAAAGGTCGATAACAAGATCGTTAGTTAAAGACTGGCCATTGGTACCCGTACCGCCCCCACGTGGCGAGAAACGGATATCGGAAAATTCTTCTGATTGCGCAAGTTTACAAATTTCAACAATATCCTGGGTCGATTTAGGGAAAATAACCGCCTGCGGCAAACATTGATAAACACTGTTATCTGTTGCTACAGCTAAACGGCTGGCATAACTTTTTTCGATTTCACCGCGGTAATCGCTTGCGCTTAATGCCTGCAAAAATGCGAAGTAATCTTTCTTGATATTATCTTGATGAGTTAATTTTGGAATCATCTCTAAAGCGCCCTGGTCCATTGTTGAAGGTGAAATTTGCAACTGAAAATAACTGCACATAGTAGCACGAATGGCGACCTAATTGGCGAGAAACATTTTACGGAATTTAGGCTGATAAGCTCAGGTGAAGATCATTTAACGACTCCTGAGCAGGGATAATGATAGTCATCGGTTGATAGCGGCAATCGCCTTGAGTAACACACTCGGCTGGTAAATTGAATTATACACAGGCAAGACCTCTTTTTCCGTTGCAAACAGTCCGTACACTGCAGTTTGCGCGCTGCGCACTGAGTATTCTACGGTAAAAACGCAATCTTTAGGGAGTTCAGAAAACTGCCCGATAAAAGCAAAGTTTGTGCTGCCTTCGGGTAATACTGCGGGACGATCCCCAAGCGCATAGGGCATAAAAAGGCTATCAATAAAGGGCATGGCGACGGGAATGCAGTTAACTTTTCCGGAGTCAACTATCGGTTTCATTAACTCCTGGATATTAAGATGGAACCATAATTCTTCGAGTATCTCCTGGCCACTGCATTCAGACATTTTTTTATTGATGTAATTGCCCTTTTTATCCGGATATAACCCGTATCCCCAGAACACTTTCACTTCTTTCCCTTGATCAGGAAAATGGGGCTGGCGGGCGATAACAAAAGAGAGTAACCAGTTTGAATCTGTGATAGTCACCAAGCCGCCCGTACCGTCAACATTACCGGAGAAATTTTCCATATAATCGTGGAAACTATTGTCCTTGAGCGTGGCGGTAAAGGAATACCATTTTTGCAGATCAATATGGTCGCTAAAAACACCCGGATGACCAAATGCTTTATCCTTTTTCGCTATTTTTTCCCAAAGCAGCCAGGATCCTGAGCTGGCTTTTGATTTTAACAGAGGCGCGCTCTTCCATGAGCCATTATCTGTGGATTCTGTAATAGAGCCATTGGTTATAAACAGGTAATCATTTTCACCAAGAGGAATCGTTTGTTGCTTATTATTACTGTCGATAATATGCACAGCGGTTGCCGTTTTTTGATCGTCAGAAAGCTTAAAATCGATATCAATAACCTGCGTCTGCATCTCAAAATGGACGCCTCTTTCCTGCAACTGGCGTTTAAGCGGCATAACCACAGAGTGGTATTGGTTGTACTTACTGCGCATGATGCCGCCAAGGTAAGGCATCCCCTCCAACAGGTGAATAAAGCGGCGCATATAACGGCGCATAATGGCCACACTACTCCACTTTTGAAATGCAAACATAGTGGTCCAGAGAAGCCAATAATTACTGTCAAAAAATGGTTCGTCGAACCAGTCATCGATACGGATATTGTCCAGTAATTTTTCGGGGGTAAGAGCGAGTTTCGTCAGCAGACGACGATCTTTTAATGAAAGCCCGAAAGAGGAAAGATCCATCTTTTTCCCATCTTTTAATAAACGCGCTTGTGCATGAGAGACAAATTTTGAGGAAAATTCAAAGCACTCCTCGGTCACTGTGATATTAGGATTATCATAAGAGGGAACTGTCGATAAAAGATCCCAGTAACAGACAAAATGCGCTTCATGCATTCGCCCTCCCCGGATAACAAATCCATTCGCGGCATCACCAGCGCCATCAAGGGCGCCGCCTATTATCTCATTTTGCTCTAAGATATGGATGTTTTCCCCCAAGACTCCCGCATCATTAATCAAATACGTTGCACTGGCTAATGAAGCAATACCGCTACCGATAAGATACACCCTGAGCTCTTTTGGGTTACTATTTTTACCCTTTAACATATCTGCGTCTCCCGAATATCATTACCTTCTAGAAATAATAAAATGCCAATAAGGTTGCAGAAAACAGGCGTCCCCTTCACTGCAAGTGATTATATACCCAGCTATAATTCTAGACCTCATTCACACTAATGCGCAGCGTTCATTAAAATGATTTTTATTTATCCGCATCCGGCAAAAAATCACTTTAATTACCCCTTGCTTAACTATTCTGCACGGGGAATTTAGCACTAAAAGTGCTCTGCCTATAATTTGGATTTTTTGCGTAAACGATCTCTATAATGATCTTTGGCGAGCTTTTGCATATCAGCGACTTGATCACTTTCATCGATGATTTCACGTCCAAGTAAGGTCTCTATCGCATCCTCTAGCGTGACGACACCCGCCGTTTGGCCGAACCTGTCTTCCACCAGAAAAAGTTGCTCGTGACGTTTAATAAACAGATCCAATACATTTAATACTGGAAATTTTTTTGAAATTCGATAAATAGGCAATTGGATCTCTTTTAATTGCTTATTACCTTGCCCGTGCCGTTCACATTCATATAATTGCCCTTTAATTATCAGCCCGGTAACAGTATCAAAACTCTCACTGTAAACTGGAATGCGAGTAAATACCGCCGTTTGCTCAAAGCTTAATGCCTCTTTAACGGTTGTTGTTTCAGGTAGAGCATGCATCACAGTGCGCGGGGTTAAAATATCTTCGACTTTGCAATCCCGTAATTTTAAAATATTCTCTAATAGCTGATTTTCCTGCGTCTCGATCCCCCCCTCTTTATAACTTAAGGCGGTAAATGCCAAAATTTCTTCGCGGCTAATGCCGTTACTTTTATTGTGGCTAAACAGAGAGGTTACACGTGTTGCCAGCCAAACCAGCGGAAACATGATTTTCACCAAAAAGGAGATAATATAAGCAGAAGGAAGGGCAAGTTGACGCCAAAATGTGACCCCCAGCGTTTTAGGAATGATTTCAGAAAAATACAGGATAGCCAGTGTCAGCAGAAAAGCGATTAAGGTCTCCCATTGCTCGCCGTAAATACGAATCGCTTGTGCGCCGACTCCGGCAGCCCCCATAGTATGGGCAAATGTGTTTAAGATGAGGATGCTGGAGATAGATTGGTCCAGATGTACCTTGGTATTATTTAACACCTCACCCGCACGTGGATTTTTTTGCTTAGTTTGAGCAATAAAGACAGCAGTAACAGAGAGTAAAACAGCCTCCAATACCGAGCATAAAAACGATACGCCAATCGCTATCATGAGATAGGTAATAAGTAATATCATCTATTCCTGTCTACTCATTTATAAAGTGATTAATAGGCACTCATTTTTAGCGAGCCAATTTGCGCGCCTATTTGGGTGCTATTTTCCCCTGCACATACTCGTTCATATTGCCTATTAAGTCGATTGGTAATGGAAAGACAATCGTTGATGTTTTTTCATTGGTTATCTCTGTTAAGGTTTGCAGATATCTCAGCTGCAGCGCATTAGGCGCTTTATTTAATACCAACGCTGCCTGTTGCAGTTTTTCAGATGCTTCCAATTCACCTGTCGCATGAATAATTTTTGCGCGCCTTACCCGCTCAGCTTCCGCCTGTTTTGCTAATGCACGGATCATGCTCTCATCAAGATCGACATGCTTGACTTCAACGGTTGCTATTTTTATCCCCCAGTTATCGGTCTGTTTATCTAGAATAACCTGGATATCTTTATTTAATCTATCCCGCTCTGAAAGCAATTCATCAAGCTCGTGCTGCCCTAACACTGACCGTAATGTGGTTTGTGATAACTGACTGGTCGCTTCAAAATAACTCTCCACATTATTGATTGCCATCTGCGGATCCACCACCCGAAAATAAACCACGGCATTCACTTTCACCGACACATTATCACGCGTGATCAAATCTTGCGTCGGTACGTCTAAAACAATTGTACGCAGATCCACCCGCACCATCTGCTGCAGAACCGGAATTAAAATAACCAGGCCAGGGCCTTTGACACGCTCAAAACGGCCCAGAAAATAAACAACACCACGTTCATATTCACGCAACACTCTGAGCATGCTCATCAGCAGTGCAACAACAAATATAACCACACTGGCTACGCTATAGATCATCATGATTTTGCTCCTTATTAATAGATTCATTTATTTTTTCTTTGTCTGGCGCACAGACAGGGCTCACTTGTAACCATAAACCGGAAACTTGCTCAATGCAGACTTGCTGCGCGGCATACACAGGCGTGCTACTGCGTGCCTGCCATCTTTCACCGCCGACTTCAACCCAGCCCTGCCCGGAATCAAAATCATCAATCACAGTAGCAAGCTGGCCAACCATACAATCCACCCCGGTCGTTACCTTTTTGCGGCGGATTTTGAGCAGTAAAGTAATAGTCACAAAAGTAAACAGAAAAGAGGTAAGTGCAAATCCTGCAATAAGTGGTTTAGCTATCTGGAAGGCGGGTAATGTGCTGTCCATTAGAAAAACAGAGCCAAGTACGAACGAAACAGAGCCTCCAAACCCTAATACACCAAAACTTGGACTTAATGCTTCAGCGATTAATAAAGCGATACCCAGCAGAATAAGCCCCAGGCCGGCATAATTTACCGGCAGCATCTGCAGCGCATATAAACCTAGCAGCAAACAAATCCCACCTAACACACCGGGCAGGCCAACGCCGGGGTTATAAAATTCAAAGAGCAATCCATAAATACCAATCAGCATCAGGATATAGGCAATATTGGGATTGGTGAGTGTCGCTAAAAATGTAAATCGCCAATCGGGGATACGTGTTATCAATTGAGCATCCTCTAATGCCAGTACGACTAACTGTCCATTGAGTTTTACCTGCCGCTGATCAGCGAGTTTGATAAGTTGTGCCACATCGTCCGCGATAAAATCAATAACATTTTCAGCCAATGCTTCCTGCGCATCTAAACTGGCGGCCTCTGTCACCGCTTTTTCAGCCCACTTTTCATTGCGACCATGCAACCTTGCCAGACCTTTAATATAGGCTGCCGCATCATTAATCGCCTTTTTCTCATGGGTTGTGCCGGCACTGACCGCTTTATCGTTTTCTTTGGAATTTTTACTTGATGGCGTTTGCTCCGGCGCGCTTTCCGGGCCTCCCTGTATGGCAATTGAGACGGGCGTGGCAGCTCCTAAATTCGTGGCATTTGCCATTACAGCAAGATGACTGGCCAATAAAATATAGGTGCCGGCGCTGGCAGCGCGTGCGCCTGAGGGGCCAACCCAGGTAGCGACAGGCACGACAGATGCGGTAATCGCGCTGATAATTCCGCGCATCGCAGAGTCCAATCCGCCTGGAGTGTCCATTTGCAGTATCACCAGGCCGACTTTTTGCTCATTGGCAAAATCAAGCTCACGGCTAATATAATCGGAAGATGCGGGGCCAATAGCGCCCTCAATGGGAATAACCCAGACCTCTTTGGCTGTGGTTGGATAAGAAAACAGCACAGAAATTAACAGTAAACAAGCAGGAAAAATTTTCATTATTCCCTCTCCTAAAATCTCTATATTGTTTAAGCGTAGTACAGTTTCACCTAGTCAAAAAAAAACGCAGTACATGAATTAACAGGCACTGCGTTGCAATATTTTTACTTAACAGACTCGCGTGTATAAAAATTATTTCATTTTCGGTAGCAACAGATTTAAAGTAATTGCCACCAGGCCGCACAGGCTGACACCTTGCAGACTGAACGCGCCAAAGCCAAACGCCATACCGCCGATACCAAACACTAAGGTCACGGAAACAATACATAAGTTACGCGGATTAGAGAGATCAACCTGATGACGAATTAGCGTGTTTAAGCCAACCGATGCGATAGTGCCAAAGAGTAGGATCATGATCCCCCCCATCACAGCAGTGGGAATAGTCTGTAAAATCGCGCCGAATTTACCAATAAATGCCAGACAGATTGCAATCACAGCCGCCCATATCATAATCCTAGGGTTAAAATTACGGGTTAACATTACCGCCCCCGTTACTTCACTGTAAGTTGTATTAGGTGGACCACCGAATAAAGCGGAGGCACTGGTCGCCAGGCCATCACCAAATAGGGTGCGGTGCAGACCCGGTTTTTTAAGGAAATCTTTACCTGTTACATTACTGATAGCTAAGATATCACCCACATGTTCAACAGCAGGTGCAATCGCCACAGGGATCATAAATAGTACCGCATGCCAGTTCCATTGCGGTGCAACAAAATTTGGCACAGCAAACCAAGGCGCGGCACTAATTGGCGAGAAATCAAGCACGCCAAAGAAAAGTGATAAAAGATAACCAACGATAACACCACAGAAAATAGGCACTAATTTAAAAATACCCTGCGCCATAGTGGAGACTAACAGTGTGGTTAACAACGCAGACAGTGAGATTATCATCGCTGTATTTTGCTCAATAAGCACCAGGCTACCATCACCAGATTTACCGATTGCCATATTGACGGCCAGCGGCGCCAGCCCCAGACCAATCACCATAATCACAGGCCCGACAACAACAGGTGGTAATAAACGGTGAATAAAATCAACCCCACGCAGTTTTACTGCATAGGACATGACCATATAAACCACACCCGAAACAAACAAACCGGACATGGTTGCCGGTATTCCCCAGGTCTGAATACCGTAAGCAATCGGTGCTATAAAGGCAAAAGATGAGGCTAAAAAGATAGGTACTTGCCCTTTGGTGACCAAATGAAAAAGTAACGTCCCAAAACCCGCTGTAAACAGAGCAACGTTCGCATCCAGCCCTGTAATTAAAGGCATCAATACCAAGGCACCAAAGGCTACAAATAGCATTTGTGAACCGGCTAAAATTTGCTGCACTGGATTTAAATTGGCAGTGATATCTTTAACAGGCGCAGTTAGCTTGAGATCTAATTCCTGAGCTGAATCAGTCAGCATAGTGTTCTCCAAAATGTTTATTTAGTACCAAAGATCTTATCACCGGCATCGCCAAGCCCTGGTACTATATAACCATTTTTATTGAGGTGATGATCAATAGAAGCGGTATACACTTCAACGTCGGGGTGGGCTGCTTCCAGTGCTTTTAACCCTTCAGGTGCGGCAACCAGAATTAATACTTTAATATTGCTGCAGCCATTTTTTTTAATTAAGTCTAAAGTGGAAATCATTGAACCGCCTGTTGCCAGCATGGGATCAACGACCAGTGCCAAACGCTGGTCAATTTGATTGACTAGCTTTGAAAAATAAGGCACAGGCTCAAGTGTTTCTTCGTCGCGGTAAATCCCCACCACGCTCACTTTTGCACTGGGCATATGCTCTAGCACCCCATCCATCATGCCCAGTCCGGCACGTAAGATAGGCACAACCGTCGCTTTTTTGCCTTTAATCTGTTGCACTTCAATCTGGCCGTCCCAACCTTGAATGGTGACCGTCTCAAGTTCCAGATCCTTGGTCGCTTCATAAGTTAATAAACTCGATACTTCACGCGCTAGTTCACGAAAGCGCTTGGTACTGATATCCGCTTCGCGCATTAAACCCAGTTTGTGCTGCACCAGGGGATGTTTAACTTCAACTACTTTCATTTTTTTCTCCAAATAGATATAAATTTAAAAAACCGATAATACTAAATAAAAGACTGCGCCTTGCAGATCTTCAAATAAACGCAAAACGCAGTAAAGCGCCCTATTGATAAAAAAAAAGGGCGAAAGATTTTTCACCTCGGCCCTTTTGTGCTGCTATCTAATCATTTTAATTATTATTTAAATTGGTCGCGCCAATTTGATGAATAGAGAGATCTGCACCATTAAACTCATCCTCTTCACTGAGGCGAATGGGCATAAAGTAATTCACTGATCTATAAATAATAAAACCACCGATTAATGCAACTGACACCCCCGCAATTGAGCCAATTAGCTGCGCGGTAAAACTAACGCCGCCTAAGCCGGCAAAACTTTCCAATCCGAAGATACCCGCCGCTATCCCGCCCCATAAGCCGCAGACACCGTGTAACGGCCACACACCGAGTACATCATCAAAGTGAGTAAATTTATTTTGTACATAAGTAAACAGCCAGACAAATAAACCGCCCGCAATTAACCCCGTCATCAATGCGCCAATAGGATGCATGATATCTGATCCCGCGCAGACCGCGACAAGCCCGGCTAAAGGACCATTATGGATAAAGCCGGGATCTTTTTTACCAATAACTAAGGAGCTGATAATACCACCTACCATCGCCATTAAAGAGTTCATCGCCACTAATCCGCTAATACCTTCAATAGCCTGCGCTGACATAACATTAAAACCGAACCAACCGACAGACAAAATCCACGCGCCTAAGGCTAATAAAGGGATATTTGAGGGTGCGAATGCAACCACTTTTCCACCACGATAACGGCCATTTCGGCTGCCTAAAACGACAATAGCAGCAAATGCAATCCATCCCCCTACGGCGTGGACCACAATGGAGCCCGCAAAATCATGGAAACTCGCGCCAAAACTTGTCTCTAACCAGTTCTGGAAACCCCAGTTACCATTCCAGATAAGCCCTTCAAAAAAGGGGTAGACTAAGGCCACACATAATGCGGCGGCAATTAACATAGGGTTAAAACGTGCGCGTTCGGCAACACCGCCGGAAATAATAGCGGGAATAGCGGCGGCAAAGGTCATCAGAAAAAAGAATTTAACTAATTCATAACCATTATTTTGCGCCAATACTGATGCGCTATCAAAAAAAGTAACACCATAAGCAAACCAGTAACCAAAGAAGAAGTAGACCAATGCCGAAACAGCAAAATCAGACATAATTTTAACTAAGGCATTTACCTGATTTTTATGGCGTACAGTCCCCACCTCTAAAAATGCAAAACCGGCATGCATAGCAAAAACCATGATTGCACCTAGCAATATAAACAGTGTATCGGCACCACTTACCAGTGCTGTTACGTGATTTTGAATAGACTCCATTATTCCCTCATTATCAAGCTAAATTAAAATTGGCAAGACTTTAACTGATCAGAGCGAAAATTAATATTATTTTAGTTATATAGACGACAAAACACGGCAAAACATGACAAAGAACAACAATCCCTACAAAAACGAAAACTAAATAATGGCCAATAATTCGCCTTTTTTTTGCTGCGCTTTAAGAGATTGTTGCTTGCCTGCTTCATTTTTAAAGCAGCGCCTCACTAAACTTTGAGTATAAGCTGGCTGGCATCTAAGCGGTTTGCGCGGGCACGAATTTTTGCTTCAAGCTGATCGATGACATTGTTATTATCAAAACGCTCCCGCTGACGTATGCCATCTTCATAATAACCACTTTTATTTTTGCCCCCTGTGATGCCTAAATCTGAAATAAGTGCTTCACCCGGGCCGTTTACTACGCAGCCGATAATCGACACATCCATCGCGGTAACGATATCTTCAAGGCGTTCTTCCAGCGCATTCACTGTTGCAATCACGTCAAACTCCTGACGAGAGCAAGTCGGACAGGCGATAAAATTAATACCGCGACTACGAATACGTAACGATTTTAAAATATCAAACCCCACTTTGATCTCTTCCACAGGATCCGCCGCCAAAGAAACGCGCAGTGTATCGCCGATTCCTTGCGCCAGTAACATGCCCAGACCGACGGCGGATTTAACCGAGCCACTGCGCAGGCCGCCCGCTTCGGTGATCCCTAAATGCAGCGGCTGTATTATCTGTTTGCTCAGTAACTGGTATGACTCTACCGCTAAGAGCGCATCGGAAGCTTTAACACTCACTTTAAATTGATCAAAGTTAAGCCTGTCTAAAATATCAACATGGCGAAGCGCAGAATCGACAAGCGCCTGTGCGGTAGGCTCTCCATACTTTTCTTGAATATCTGCTTCCAGCGACCCCCCATTTACGCCGATGCGAATGGGGATATTCTTATCCCGCGCGCAATCAACAACACTGCGGATACGCTGCTCATTACCAATATTACCGGGATTAATACGCAGACAGTCAGCGCCATATTCGGCGACCTTTAAGGCAATGCGATAATCAAAATGGATATCAGCAATCAACGGAATATTTGTCTGTGCTTTAATCTCTCTAAATGCTTCTGCCGCATTCATCGTCGGCACAGAGATACGGACAATATCGGCGCCCACCGCTTCCAAGCGTCTGATTTGTGCAACGGTCGCGGCAACATCTGTGGTTAAAGTATTAGTCATTGATTGCACTGTGATCGGCGCGCCACCACCGACAGGGACATTACCGACCATAATCTGTTTTGATATACGGCGGATAATTGAAGAAGGATGACTCATAATTATTTTACTCTTTGTAATTCACGCGTTATTAATCAGCAAACAGAGTTTGCAAGATAGTTACTGAGGGATATTAAATCGCGCACTGCGACCAAGTGCAAATTCTCTGCTTATTATTTTATCTTGATATTGTATTTGTACGCCACTGGGATCGCCCAATTTTAACTCGAATGGCGGGACGCCATTAACTGTTAATGAACTCCCAGCTTTATAAAGATCAAATGCCAGCCGTTTACCTGTCGCATCAAAAATTTCAGTCCAGCAATTTGCAGAGAAGGTTAATTGCAGCGACTCTGTGGTAAGCGTACTTTGCGCAACTAGTTCAGTACTTTGTGCTGTGACATCATTGTCTGGCAAAGTAACATCGACAGCATCTGCAGCAACTGTTTCCTGAGCAACTGCAGACGGCTCCTGAGCCTCGTCTGGATCGCTAATGCGACTTTCCTGAGTAGCCTCATTTAAAGGGGCCGTCTCTGCATCAGCATTTGCATCAATACCCTCATTTTCACCGGCGAATATTTCCAACTCTCTGTTTATTATTTTTGTATCGGATAAGAAGCTTTCACTATTTATTTCAGCCCCTTTTCTATCTGGGCTTAACGGGCCCGTTGCAGAGAAAAAATCTTGCTGAAGGAGCAGCAAGTAGAAACCCGCGCCGACTAATAGAATAAAAATGAGTACGAAAATTTGTTTTGAACGTTTTTTAACAGGTGGGGGCAATATCATAGGCGCACGCAAATTTGCCGCCTTCTTTTCATTCTGCGCCAATTGCTGGTATTCAATAAATTGGTTAAGCTTACCTAAGCCCACTAATTTCGCATAATTGGTCAGATAACCGCGCAAATAAATAACCGCATATTTCTGATTTGCAATGGTATTATCCAGATCCTCTTCAATATCGCGCAGCGTACTGACACTTAAGTTTAACTGTTCTGCAACCTCTTCAATGGACAGTGAAGCGGTTAATCTTGCAGCCTGTAACGCCTTGCCGAGTGGGGCGATAATGGTTTGCTCTTGGTCATTAATAGTATTCATGATTTAAATAATCTAAGGCTTGTTGAGATTCGGGAAACTGTTCTAATAATTCCCCCGCGTATTTAGTTAAACTGGCATTTTTTTCAGTTGCATAACTCAAGCGGATCCACTGCCATAAACTTTCCGCTGATGTTTGACTTTTTTTCTGATAATTAAAAAGATTTAAGCGTGCAGCATTATACTCTTTTTGATTGATATTTAACTTAGCTAAAGAGAGGTTTAGATAGGATTTATTGGGGTTATGCGATAACGCATACTGGTAATAAAACAGTGCCTTATCTGGGATACCCGCCTTTTCAGCGCAGACAGCGGCATTTTCGTAGGTATTCGCAACCGAACTATAAGCAGATTGCTCCACAGCGGTCAGAAAAGCACTATCCGCTTCTTTATAGCGTCCGAGCTTGCATAAAAAGGTACCGTAGTTATTGTAAGTGTCAGCATTTTTATTATTAAGCGATAAGGATTTTTTGTATAACTCTTCTGCTTTCTCATCTTCATTTACGCGTTGGTAATAATAAGCAAAAATACGATAAATATTGGCATCATCCGGCTGATATTCTAAGGCTTTTTCAAGATTTTCTTTGGCCTGTTGCATATTGTTCTTTTGCAGGTACAGAATCGCCAATTTAACCCGGGTATCTGCAGCGCCTTGCGGATCAAAAGCCATCTTATTCCCGGCTCCACCCTGTTTTGTTGTCACCGTAGTTTCAGATGACACACAGGCTGAAAGCAAAAAAATAAATGAAAGAATAACAATAGTTTGGCGCATAAATTCCTCAATTAACAAATCCTGCCCACGCAAAATTTACGTAACCACAGGCGTTACTACATTGTGAACGATATTGCACCCACTTGCATCCGTTTTTTGGTTGTTATTGAATCTCGATCGAAAGCTTTCTGGTCAAACCCGCTGAAGAGACAGATTCAGCGGGTTTGACTGCAACGGTGAATAATTAACTAGCCTGCGAAAATGGCAATATTTTCGCCTTTTTCTCTTTTTTTCATAGCGCGCTTGGTTCTGTCGATAACATCGCCAACAAGTTGTCCACAGGCCGCATCAATATCATCACCCCGTGTTTTACGCACAATTACTGTGTAACCATACTCCATTAACACTTTATTAAAACGATCTACCCGGCTGTTACTGGGTTTTGCATAATCGTTGCCCGGAAACGGATTAAACGGAATAAGGTTGATTTTGCAGGGGGTATCTTTAAGCAGCAGCGCAAGCTCATGTGCCTGATCGGTTGAATCGTTGTAATGGTCGAGGAGCAGATACTCAACCGTCACCTTGCCACGATTTGCATTGGATTTATCGATATAGCGTTTTACTCCGGCCAAGAAGTCAGCAATATTATATTTATCGTTAATAGGCATCATTTCTGAGCGTAATTTATCGTTAGCAGCATGTAATGAAATCGCTAACGCAACGTCAATACGCTCACCTAAAATATCTAACCCCGGCACAACGCCCGATGTAGAGATAGTGACCCGGCGTTTAGAAAGTGCATAACCAAAATCATCTAACATTAACTCCATTGCCGGAATAACATTATTGAGATTGAGTAATGGCTCGCCCATTCCCATCATCACCACATTAGTAATGGGGCGCTTACCGCTCTCTCCCATAACACCAATAATTTTAGCGGCGCGCCAAACCTGACCGATAATTTCAGAGACTTTCAAATTACGGTTAAAGCCCTGTTGTGCGGTGGAACAGAAGTTACAGGCAAGCGCGCAGCCAACTTGTGAGGAAACACATAACGTGGCGCGCTCTTTTTCTGGAATATAAACCGCTTCCACCTCCTGATCGCCCACAGTCATCGCCCATTTGATGGTGCCATCACTGCTGCGCTGCTCCACTTTGATTTCCGGTGCGACAATCTCCGCACGCAGTTTTAACTTTTCACGCAGCGTTTTATTAATGTTACTCATTAACTCAAAGTCATCACAACCGAAATGGTAGATCCATTTCATCACCTGCTCTGCACGAAACGGTTTTTCGCCCAATTCGACAAAAAACGCACGTAAACCTTCTCGGTTTAAATCTAACAGGTTTACTTTTTCATTACTCATAAACGCCTCGTCACAACAAAAGGGGCAAAAAATTAGGAGAGGATTGTACAAAGGTTAAACCTAGATAGCTAGTCAAGAAAAACGGCTGCTCATAAATAGCAACCGTTTATTCGTTTAAACCACTGCCACTGTGGGTATTTGTGCTATTTCACACCAGCTATAAAAGATTTCAGGGGGCAATGTATCACCCCGTTGATTAATTGTTTTTTGAATTTTTCCGCGTTTCAATAACACCGCCATCATGGGTGCAAGCCCTTCACGGCTTAAATGAAAATGGTTAAGCAGCTTCCTCTCTTCAATTCGCCCGGCCTGTTTCACGTAATCGCTTATTGATTGTAAAATCATAATGCCACCCTCAGATCAAGTACATTGCCCCGACGTTTTAGCAGATAGAGGATAATCGCAATAATCAAGGCAGAAACAAGCAAATAGATACTATTCAGTGCAGGTTGCATGGAAAATGTCGCAATCTGGTAATAAGAGACCGAAACAATATAAGCGACAGCCGTTGTCCACAGGGCAATAAAGCGCGCCCATTTAGCGCCTACCTCATTCACAATAGCCCCCATTGCAGCCGCGCAGGGTGCGTATAACAAAATAAATAACAGGTAAGCAAAGGCTGCTTCTTTAGTAACAAAGGCGTTTTGAATATTAGTGTATGTGGTCAGATCAACCCCCTGCTCTTGTGCAGCAACGCTTAAATCTGTCACATCACCCAATTCCAGACCTAACGGGTCGGCGATATTAACGCCCAATAAATTTTCAGGAATCGTTTGCAGCGCAGCATTTATTTTCTCAAGCAGTGTCAGTTCAATTTCATCGCCTGCCTGTTGCGTGGAGTAAAGATTATTTAACGTCCCCACCACCGCTTCTTTGGCAAAGAGGCCAGTAACAATACCCACAGTAGCAGGCCAGTTATCCTGGTTTACACCTAAAGGCGATAATACGGGAGTAATAATTTGCGCACCTTTGCTCAATAATGAGTGTTCACTATCCTGGTTGCCAAAACTACCATCAAGGCCTACTGAGTTGATAATATTTAATAAAGTAACCACCACCACAATAGTTTGTCCCGCCCCAAAGACAAAACCTTTGAGCTTCTGCCATGTTTTGATCAAGGTATTGCGCAGTGTTGGGAACTCATAATCGGGCAGTTCTAAAAACAAGTTTTCACTTTTACCCGGCAATAATGTACGGCTTAAGACAAAGCCGGTAAGCACAGCTACCAAAATACCGATTAAATACAGTAAAAACACAATGTTCTGACCACTTTCAGGGAAAAAGGCACTGGCAAACAGCGCATACACAGGCAGACGGGCACCACATGACATAAAGGGTGACATCACCACAGTTAACAAACGCTCACGCTCTTTTTCAAGGGTTCTTGCCGCCATTACGGCCGGCACAGTACAACCAAATCCCACTATCATAGGCACAAAAGATTTTCCTGGCAGACCTATCCACTGCATAGCTTTATCGATAACAAATGCGGCACGCGCTAAGTAACCAGAGCTTTCTAATACAGCTAAAAAAAGATATAAACAGCCGATAACGGGAATGAAGGTCATCACGGTTTGGATACCGTTACCTATGCCATAGGATAATATATTAATTAGCCATTCCGGGGCGGACAGTGCCGCCAGCAGCTGCGCGCTGCCATCAACAAAAATAGCACCGGCCGTAATATCAAAGAAATCAATAAATGCACTGCCGATGTTAATTGAAAACATAAACATCAGGTA
>Ga0075011_10000505_pt1 | contig 20759 bp, 17 predicted proteins | sample TARM_MetaG_T_14_FD_72354 | JGI IMG/M metagenome (GOLD analysis project Ga0075011, IMG submission 72354) | Freshwater microbial communities from Pennsylvania, USA, analyzing microbe dynamics in response to fracking - TARM_MetaG_T_14 | ecosystem: Environmental > Aquatic > Freshwater > River... | reverse complement strand
GATGAACACTGAAGGCCCAACGCTACATACGCACAGCGTGCCAAAAGAAGTGGTAAAAGAAGCCGACGGCAGCCTGACTCTTCACCTAGAAAATGGTGAAAGCCAAAACGTTGATACCTTGATTTGGGCTATCGGTCGCCACCCAGCAACAGATGCGATCAACCTAGCAGCAACTGGCGTTGCAACCAACGAGCAAGGCTACATCAAAGTTGATGAGTACCAGAACACTAACGTGGCTGGCATCTACTGTGTCGGTGACATCATGGAAGGTGGTATTGAACTGACTCCAGTTGCGGTTAAAGCGGGTCGCCAACTGTCTGAGCGCTTATTCAACGGTAAAACCAACGCGAAAATGGACTACAACCTAGTCCCAACTGTGGTATTCAGCCATCCACCAATCGGCACTATCGGCCTAACTCAACCAGAAGCGATTGCTAAATACGGCGAAGAGAACGTGAAAGTGTACACTTCAAGCTTTACCGCTATGTACACAGCTGTCACTGCGCACCGTCAACCATGTAAGATGAAGTTGGTTTGTGCAGGTGAAGAAGAAACGGTTGTTGGTCTACACGGCATTGGTTTCGCCGTCGATGAAATGATCCAAGGCTTCGGCGTAGCCATGAAGATGGGCGCAACCAAAGCGGACTTCGACTCAGTCGTTGCTATCCACCCAACGGGTTCAGAAGAATTCGTTACCATGACGGGTTAGTGTAGGAAAAGCATCTTACACACATAAGTAAATCTGGAAAATAAACAACCACTGACTATGCTGTATGTATGGTCAGTAATTTCCTAGGTGAATTTATGTATCTCATACAATCAAGCAATGTCTATAAACAGACAGAATTATCAATCAATGACAATACCTACCAATGTTCTCCTGTTAAGGGGAATATTGGCTCACTTCCTACACTGTTTAATCAAGATGGTTCGTTCAACCATGAAGCAAATAGTTATCTCTTCTATCAAAAGACCATCAAAGTAGCTAAAGACCTTTCTCCCTGTTCCCAAGCATTACTGGCTTACTATCAATTCCTTGAAGATGAGCAATTAGCATGGGATAAATTCCCTCCAGTCAAAAGACTAAAACCAACTTATCTTTTTCGTTCTCACCTGTTAAAGCAAATCAAGAAAGGTGAATTAGCCCATAGTACCGCAAGTGTCCGTATGAATCAGATTGTTAACTACTACAAATGGTTAATGCATGATGGTTACTTGAAAATAAAGAATGAAAAAGAAGCCCCATTTAAGATGGACTTTGTATCTATTCAAAACTCTGGGATGCTGGCTCACATATCGCCAAGGTTTACCGTTGAAACGAGCGACTTACGAATAAAAGTACCCAAGGATGCTAGCAGCAAGAACATTCGACCTTTATCTCCACTCACTCAAGAGTCACTGAATATACTGACACAGCACCTTCCTAGCGTATCCGAAGAATTACGTTTGCAGGTGTTAACTTCTATTGATACTGGAATGCGAATCCAAGAGGTGGCAACGCTCTCCTTGAATGCCCTAGAGACTGCAACACCACTGGCTGAAAGTGAGCATCGTTACGAGATAGTATTATCACCTCAATCGACAGGTGTTCAAACTAAGTACTTAAAGCAAAGGCATGTAGAAATCTCATCAGAGCTATTAACTACACTAAATGAATATCGAACCTCTGAGCGTAGAATCAAACGGGTAAACAAACTCAATGCTAAATTAGAATCATTGCCTGAAAATGCAGCTTATCTAAAGCAAGAAGCCATCGAAAGATTTGAGCTTTGTAAACGTCATGAGCCTCTTTTTGTGAGTGAGCAAGGCAACCCTGTTACCGCTAAATCTATTGAAGCAAGATGGACAGAGTTTAGAACATCCATCAAGAAAACCTATCCTTCCTTTACTCATCGCTTCCACGACCTGCGTTCAACCTACGGTACATACCGATTAAATGACTTAATTGAGGTAGGCCTTGCTCCAATGGAATGTATGGAGCTATTAATGGGCTGGATGGGGCATAGAAACGAATCCACGACCTGGAAGTATCTGCGTTACTTGCAACGCAAAGAAGCGTTCAAAGTGAAGTTTGGCATTTTAGATAGCATCATGCACGAAGCGCTTGAAGGTGAAGATGATTAATAATATTTCATATATCCATAGTTGGGATTCAGAGCTTTCTATTCAGTTAGATACGGAAGATAAAAACCTCGCAGACTTTAATCGCTTTCTGGTTAAACACTTCCCTGCCACGAAAATACTACAGCAAGGTGGTCAATTCGAAAATGCCGACCGGGATGGATTTGTGCATCAAATAAAAGACCGATTTAGTGAAAGGATGGAAGAAGGAGAGAGCCATAGTACTCTGTATAGTCATTACACAAGATTGTCCCAATACCTTCGTTGGTGTGACCTAAATAATGCGCTAGCTTTTACACAATTATCACTGGAAAGCTATATGTCTCACCTGCACACAAAGGTTATGCAAGGGAAAATAAAAAGTTCTACTTATAAACAACAACACTCTGGCTTGTTGATCCTCTTTCGTAATTATTTAGATTTACCATTAAGCTATTTCGATACAATTACTGTGATGTATGACCACGATAAAGAACCGTTTGAAGCATATACCCGCAGTGATCTAAATCAGTTACTACCTTTCCTTCGCAGTCTGTTCAAACAAACCTACAGTCAATTTATTGAGTCGCCTGAGACGCACATCCAAGCTAATAGAAATAGGATCACCATGACCTTTAAGTGGAAAGGTCAAACCTACAAACTATGTGGTGCTATAACGAAGATGATGTGCGCAGGCACATACCTTTTGTCTTATTACACTTACGCAAACACCAGTGATTTATTTAAGCTACCACAGCCAATTAAGGCCTCTATATCGGTAGGGGAAACATGGTACACCATGCCAGCATTTAAGCGCAGAGCCTTCAAAACTATTCAGATTGAGATGGGCGAGCATGAACTCGACATACCGAAATACGCGATGCAGTTTTTTGACAGTTTACTTAACGCCTCACGATTAATCTCAACGGATGAAAACGCACCACTACTTCAAACCATCGCCAAGCAACAAGCCACACCGATGAGAAGAGTAACTCTTCAATCCTTCCTAAAGATCTGGCTTGAAAAGCATTTTACCTTCACCGACCAAACAGGACGCAAACTACGCCCGATGATTAGTCGCTTTCGTGAAACTGGCGCACAGATTACAGCCTATCACCAAGGCGAAATGATGAATGACATCATGCTAGGCAATACTCCTAACGTGAGAAAGAGAAGCTATAGCGAAGGAAACCGGATAACTAACTCTGGAATGATGCAAGATACGATGTCGATACGAGAGGAAGAAATTAAAAGGGGTATTAATACAAAAGAGGCGCAAACCAATTTAGGCATTGATGTTTTGATCATTGAAGAAGAGAACAAAATTAATATACCTGATTTAAGTCGCACCCCCAACGGTGGGAGTTGCACTACTCCCTTTGGTGAGAAATCATTAAAGTACACGAAGAAAGCGGTTAAGCAAGGAATTCTAAGTGAAAACGAAAAATTGGCTTGTGCTGATTTACTCGGTTGTTTCGGCTGTCCAGGTCAAGTTATAGTTCAATCGCTCTCCGATATTTGGTGCCTACTCAGCTTTAAAGCGTGTATCGAGGAATCCCTCTACATACACCTCGATGCCAGCCACTACCGTCAAAACTTTGAAAGAATCGTAACCTTCATAGAAGAAAAAATCTTTCGCAAAATCGACAGAAAACTACTCAAACAAGCAAAAACCAAGCTTGATGATGAAGGCTATCACCCTAATTGGAATGATGCTGACTCCGTTCTTGGCTTAATCCCCCCTCATCTCAGGAGTTGTCATAATGCAAACCAATCACTTATATACTGAGGATTTCCCCGAAGAGCATAAGGTACAATGCATGGACATCATTACTCTATATCACGAAGGACGATTTAGAGAGCTAGATGATGTTGTTATTTGCAAAAATAGAGAAGGTAAAGTGACGGCGACGTTTGGACAAAGTAATTGGGATTGCCTTCCTTTCTCACGCAAAAAGGAACGTAACACTCTCAACTTCTCAAATTTTGACGCCGCGCATGAGTTGCAACGCGAACTCAAAATATTAGCCGTGGGTTGGCTTTTTAACGCAAATCCAAAAGGGAAAAAAGCAATCAGTTTTTCTAGCGTTCATGCTCGACTAACAGGCTTGAATAGAGTTTATTTATTCTTAATGCAGCAGAATCAAACGTCACTGGCTGCGCTGTCCTCTCCATCACAAAGGTTAAAGCTGGATAGCGAACTTCAAGAACAAGGCTATGCTCAAATAACACTTGTTCAAACATTTGTTGCTATCAATGCAGTAATCGGGGATTCAGGTTGGCACAACATACCACTGGGCATCGTCCCCATAAAAGCAAAAAAAGAAGCTCAAAGACTGAATGAGAGAGATGGACAACAAACCTTGGTCATTCCTGAGCGTTTATGTCATGCCATCTACGGCAAAGCGATAGCGCTCGTTGAACAAGCTATGCCTCACGCTCAACTGCTGGCCGATACCGAAAGTGCGCTACAAGATAACTACCTTGAGGGCAAAAGGATTTTGGAGAGTAAGGTTCAACAAGGTCTCTCTTATAACTTTATGAACAGAGATGGAAGTATTGATAACCGTAAATACTCATCCGCAATTTCAGACAACCAACCACATAAACCTCGCTCTATCATTTCTCCATTAGCAGATAAATTACCTAACATCCCACTTAACAATGCTAGTGAGTTCCAACGCTACCTAGGGCAACTCATTACTGCGAGTTATATTGTGTGCGGTGGGTTCAGTGGGATGCGAGATTCAGAGCTGGATAAACTCACTCCACACAGTTATTACACTGATACTTTGAGCGGTCGAGTGCACCACATGCTGCAATCCCATACCTTTAAGCTTGGAGAAAAACGGGAAACCTGGGTAACAGCTGCGTGCTCCCAAACAGCAATTGATTTAATGACGACATTAACAAAACGTTGGAGAAGTGAAGTTACTTACCCTGATGAAAAATATACAAACTCATTGTGGGTAAATCAAATATATCGTTCTATACCGCCTAAGTTAATAACAGAGTGGAATAACCGACTAAATCGTTTTTGTCAGCAGTTTGGCTTTGTGGTAACAGAGCAAGATTACCAAGAGTGTCTAATCTCTAACCCTCGCTCATTAGACAGAATAAAGAAAGCTGTTGTCGTCGGTAAACCCTGGCACTGTAATACCCACCAATTTCGACGTACACTCGCATTCTACTGCGTGAAGAACCGTTTAGGGACACTGGTCGCGCTAAAGCAGCAATTTAAGCACCTATATCTTTCGATGACTGAATGGTACACCAACGGTGGTAAATTGGCGAGTTTACGTGACTTAAAAGTAGACACAAGGATACTGCAAGCTCTCGAGGAAATTAATGCAGAAACTACCGCTAACAAAATCTTTAAGCAGTGGCACTCTGATGAAAAACTCTCTGGTTCTTACGGTAAGGCCATCCTTAATATGAGAAGTGACGTACCGACCATCTACAGTTCATGGCATGTCATCTATAAAGCAGTGAAAGATGGAAAACTCACCCTTCACGGCACAGCTCATAGTTACTGTAAAAATGGATACAATTGCGATATGGATGGAGTGGTAATGCCTCAATTCTGTGTTGATTGTAGTTCTGGCAGTAGCATCATTGATGAGCAGCAAGCTAAATGGTGGCAGAAAAAGCACCGTAGCTTATCCGCTTACATGCGTTTAGGTGAAGAGATATCGGTAACAGACAGAAGCCATTATATTACTCAAATTAGAGCGGCAGAAAACGTAATGCGAGACTTTGGCATGGAATTTTCGGCCTTTGAAGCAGAACTCGCCGTGATGGAGGTTTAGGTATGAGAAAAAGTGAAAATACACTCGTTGCGCTAGAAGCCGCTTTGGATCGAATTGCTAAAGGAAAGCCCAAACGTATATCTACTCATCGTAAACTCAGTGTGAGAGCCGTTGAGGAAGAAGCAAACTTGGGTAATGGTAGCGGTTATTACTACCCTGAGTTTGTTGAAAAGGTTAAACAAACCAAAGCCGAAATTGCGGCTGACAAAGGTGAAATAGTCCAACCAGATATCCAGACGGTACGCACCAAGCTCAAAGAACAAAAGCGCATAAAAAGTAACTTCAAAGACAAGTATGAGACGGAGCGAGAGAAGTTAGCTCTATTTGCGGCTGCACAACATCAACTGAACGATAAGTTAGTTAAGGCTCTGGCTCGTATTGATGAACTTGAATATGAAAATGCAGAGCTTCGAGAGGAAATTGCCAAGATAAAAAGAAGCCAAGTAGTACCAATCAAGTAACGCCTACCTATGCCCACTTGATATTAGTTGTATTAGTTTAAGTGGGCAACCACTGAGCAATAGCTCCTGCCTGAAATCGTTTTTCGGCAACCTCGTACTAGTTAAGATTATCCCTATTGCTAGCTATTGCATTCAGATGACTTTTCAATAAGCCGAGCAGTCATTTCTAGAACTTTCTGCTTATCACTTTGAGAAAGCTTATTCAAATTCACAGCCAATTCAGCAGAAACCTCATCTTCACAGAAAAAGTAACTTAAAGGTACACCGAGTTCATCTGCTAGTGCCTTGAGTGTACTTATGTCGGGTGTATGTTTTCCCTTTTCGTACTGATTCATTCTTGGACTTGCTGAACTTTCATCCATGCCTATACGCACCCCCAAAGCCTTTTGGGAGAGTTTCGCTTTTTTTCGCGCTTCTTTAAGACGCTCTGGGATTGGGCTAATGAACGACACTTACTATTCATACATATGATCTCAAGGTAACTAAGATTTTCTTAGTTTTACCGATTCCTGTATACTAAGCAATTCTTAGTTTTTTGCTTTTGATGAGTTGTAAATGAAACGTTCTACGAAAATCAGTGCCATGATGCACAAGTTGTTGATTGAAAAAGAGATAGATGGTTTTTCGGTTGTTGAGTTACGAGATGCTTCTCTTTCTGCTAGTGATTGTGGGATGGATCCAGACGAAGCTAGACGAATGGTCTACCGGCAGATTCTGCGTTTTACTAAAAACGATTGGCTCATAAGCGAAGGAAAAGGACAGAAGAAACGGTACTTCCAGACGAACCTATTTAAGGGTCTTCAATTCCAACCCAAAAAACACACTGCCCAGCTTAGATTAACGTCTAGTCCTGATTACTCATTACTAAACCGTGAGCATAGCCAATACAAAGCTGAGTTGGAGATTGTTCTTAGCGAAATCGACGAGTATCAATCCCTTAACCGTCGTTTCCCGGAGCTAGAGACAAAGCTAAGTCCACTACTTGAGCAGGCTAAAGAACGTTCAGTACATTTACTTGGTAAAGTGAACGTATTAACCAATGCTCTCAACACACTCTCAGAAGGTACAGTATCATGCTGAGACAGTGGCAGTCCGAATGTTCCGAAATAGCGCTACATAAGTACTTAAGAAAACAAAACCATTTCTTTTGCCAAGCAACCCCAGGGGCAGGAAAAACCGTACTGGCTGCAAACATCGCTTCAAGATTGTTGCAAAGTGACATGATTGACCTTGTAGTTTGTTTCTCTCCATCATTAACCGTTGCTGATGGGATAAAAAAGACCTTTTCCAAATCTCTTAAATGTACTTTTAATGGGGGGCTAGGTTCAGTTGGGCAATCACTTACCTATCAGTCTATTCGATTTCTAAATGATGATTTTTGGAGAGCACTACGTAAACATCGAGTGTTTGCAGTATTTGATGAAATACACCATTGCTCGGGATCTGAAGCTGAAAATGCGAATGTTTGGGGCCAACAAATACTGACCAAGATACAAGGACTAGCCACATATACTTTGGCAATGTCAGGTACTCCTTGGAGGTCAGACTCTTTGCCGATCGTTCTGGCTGAATACAGTGCCCCTGATGGAAAACTGTTGGTTGACTATCAATACACTTTGAAACAAGCAATTACAGATAAAGTGTGTCGAGCTCCCAAAATTGTGCTTGTCGATAACGAACACCTGACAGTAACGAGCGATGACCAAAACGAATCATTTTCATCGATTCTAGAGATGATTAAGCAAACTAAGGCCTCATACCAAAGTGTCATACGCAATCAAGAAGCAATGGAGCATTTGCTTGGACTAGGATGCAAAAAACTTGCTGAAATACGTAAGTTAACCCCTGAAGCAGGAGGGTTAGTCGTAGCATCTTCTGTTGAACATGCCCAAAAGATAAAAAAGATATTATCTCGAAAATATTCTCAAACGGTTTCTATAGTAACATACCGCCATGAAGCACCTTTAGCTGAAATTGAACGTTATCGCAATGGGTACACTCAATGGATAGTCAGTGTCGGAATGATTAGCGAGGGCACAGATATTCCGCGCCTTCAGGTATGCTGCCACATGAGCTCAGTAAAGACAGAGCTTTATTTCAGACAAGTACTCGGCCGTATTCTTCGTGTAAATGGAATGTCAAATCAACAAGCTTGGCTGTTTACCTTCGCGGAACAAAGCTTAATAGGGTTTTCGGAGCAGATTGAACAAGATATTCCGACATCGTGCATGTTTGCAAAAATGACAAGCCCAATAGAATATGAAGTTGAAGCTCCTGCTAAGAACCCAAACACCCCTGTACTTTGTGAAAAAGTTGAGAAGACAAACTCTCGACTGAGATGGAACCAAAAATCTTTATCTATTAGGGGTGATACCTCTCAGGCTCTGTTATATAGTTTAGACGAGATAAGACTAGGTTCTTTTAAACAACGAGTAATCGCCGCATTTGCAGATTATAAGCGCTTTGGTGAAACTTAGTGTAGAGAGAAGAAGCAAGGCTGCATGCCTTGCTCTGACCTTTTATTAGTAGCACTGACAATACCTGAATTTCCAGCGACGTAGGACTCAATGGATAAGGACACACAAACTCATATAACTCCCCACCAATTTTCAATCCCTTTTTAATCGCTTATTTAAGTTTCCAGTATTGGTTACGTAGAACAGTTTGAAATTTGAGCAGTCGAAAGACAATATAGCCTAATCATTTACAATAAAGTTTGTCAGTTTGCTTAGCAGAGGTTATGTGAACCACTTATCGCAAACACACTTCAGGTATAAGTGCTAACCGAATAGACAGATAAACTGATATAATCGTCAATAAAAGAAGGGTAATCTTTTTATAACTTTCCTCCATTGATACCTGATGGTTGTAACCAACTAACACTTTTTCATAATTTTCAAGCATAGTATAAGCACTATCCCCCATATCTCGAACGAACTCGAATGGATCAGCATTGTGCTTCAAAAAAAGCTCATCACTCGAATATAGCTCATTCAATAAGTTCAGTTGTTTTACAGTCAGATTTACCCGTTCTGAATCGGTCATTTCATCATCATATTCAAATGTTGCGGTAAGCTCTGGAAGAAACGTCCCAACTCTATCTACTCTCTTGTCATACGCATCTAACAGCCTCTGAAATTTTTCAACGTCTTTTACTATGGCTTTACTACTCGCGACATGGCCTAAACCTTTATTGCTTAACCGCTCAATCTCACTAAGTACCTGAAAGGAAACGTTGTTATTAAACTTCAATGCTCTCAATATCTCTTGCAAGTGGTGGCGATACACCGCTAAGTCCCGTAAATAACGTCCATCTACCGTCTTGTCTTCTCTTGACAGCATTATTCTTGAAGTAACTCCACTCTCCCTTAGAAGATTAAACTTTTCCTGAACCTTCTCATTCCAAAAGTTCATTTGGAACGAGAAGGCGTACGACTTGTTCTCTACTGATTTTCCAGCGTCGACCCAAGTATACGTTTGAACACAAAACACCAAGAGCCCAGAAATGATTATCAATAACGTTAGTTGTATTTTTTTCGACATTCGATACGACACCCGATCCAATTATTATTATTGCAACTTAACACCACACAACCTTTCCTTTCCTTAGCCAGAAGTGGGAACGACAACCTTTCTTAAGCCAAATAGATGGGTATAGCGTTGGGCGGTTTTTTTCATCAACGGTTAGCTTCCAATTAGGTTTCGCTTCCTTTATTAGTAAAAGCTCCAAATGCTTTCCACACCCGCATGGGCACTTAAACCCCACAGCCCACTCTTCACCATCTTCCTTAGCAAGAACAATATTACGTATAGGTAATTTATCGGGAGGTGTATCACTTTCGATGACATTAACTTTGCGTGCTGGAAGAACATACTCCGTCAGCCTTAACAACCACATAGGTTTTCTCATGCACTCCTCCTCAGGCTTGTTGAGCTCTTTGCAAGCCCAGGAATTCCGAGCAGCGGCTCTTTAAGACCAATGCCCATATTAGGACTTTGAGTACATTCAAATGAGCTATCTCTTTCGTACTCTTCTTCGCATGAAGCTAAAGAAAAAACAGTTCTACTGAACATGGAGTTAGGCTCATGCCTAAATGGATAGCGCCTCATAATAAACTCCATCACACACGCGCTAGCAGCACGCATATTTAGAGCAATTACATCGGGCGCTTCTTCTACTACACCTTTTAAATACCCTTCAGCAACTTGCTTATTATGATCATCAGGATCTACAGCATTTATGTACTCCTTGCGTAAAGATTCCGATGTATATACTTGCCGATCGAACAAGGAAGGAGCGCCAGGAAAAACGTAGTCTAAACGCCCATATACATCGGCAATTGCTGTACCACCACCCGGAGTCTTACGGGTAGGAATAGTGACACCGACATCAAAAAGGGGCATCAGGAATGCAGACGATATCATGTCACATATATATCGCCCTTCTGAGCTATCAACACAACAAAACAGTACGTCCGCTCTTCCCGCAGCTTCAACTGCCTCGCGGCTATTAATGCTGCTTTCTACACACTCTATGCGAATATCGTCACGATAAAGCTTCACTCTATCGGCAAACATTCTTGTCTTGTAACGCCCATTACTCGCATCTTCCCTAGTAGAATTGAGAATTCGATTGAGGTTCTTGAACTCTGTACGATCAAAGTCAATCAAAACTAACCCCCCAATTCCCATTCGGGCTAATTGCTCAGCTATGATAGAACCAGTACCAGAGACGCCGACTACACAAGCGGTTAAGAAGCTCAGATCTTTTCCCATATCTGAAGAGAATGCTAAAGGATGTGCAGGCAATTCCTCACCTGCTCGCCAAATAGACAAGTCCTCCGATGCACAACTAACCGACTCTACATACTCAAAATCTAAATCTTTTTTGTAGAGCCTTGCCTTTACTGCACCATCTGGAGTCATTATGGCTGAGCCATGACACACATTTGGTGAAGATATACCTTCAAAAAGACTTGGAATTACCTGCTGGTCACTGTGATCATCACATTCTGAAAAGTTAAATAGCCCTCCAGGGTGTGAATGCATAAGAATAACAGATAGACCTTCTGCATCTGCAATATCAATTGCCTCTTCAACGCATGTTCCAGGCCAAGTGATTTTATCAGGCAGCCTCAACGCACAAGCATGATGTTCAATTAGTATTAGCTTACTTACAAGCAAACGACGCTTGCTACTCTTAGAACAAAGTAAAATAGCAGCCGCCTCCAGCCCATCTCCGGGAAACAAGTGCTCTCTCAGCTTCTGATGATGCATGCTGGAAATAACTAGCTTATAGTGACTACAACTCATTTCACCACCTCACGCAGAATGCTCTCTTCTATAACAGCCATCTGCGTCATCACACTATCTGTTAGCGGATTCCACCTGGTCTTGCCATTTAAGTGTCGACTCCATCTTTGATAGCTTTTACCCGCAATGGACATATGACAAGACGTCTGCGCAATAACTGCACCTGAATCAAGTTTCAATGAAGGAAAACAATAAAACATGTCAAGAGCAGCCCCAGGATAAGCTGCTGGAATGTCAATCGCCATATCCACTTTTTCATGGTTATATCCATTCGGAAGCGTGTAATTACGGATTATAAGCCAACGTCTACCACCATCCATTAAAGTTTCCCATTCGAAACCTAACTTGTTTAGGTAATCAGTATCTTTCTCTAACAGTGAAAAGTCTGATTTCACGCAAAGCGCTTGTTCACCGTTGATTATTTCAGCGGGTGTCATTCTAAGTTTCTCAATGCCAGGGGTTGTTAAATCAATAACATCCTCAACACGAATAGGCTTTTTAGGTTCTCCTTTAACTTTAAGGAAAAGCATCCAACCATCTGCTGGATTAAAACCAGCTGCAACCATCGCATCGGAAGCCACTATAGTTGGTTCATCCGATTCAATTAGTACACCTTGGACATTTAGCTTCCAGCTAACCTTGGCAGAATACACTTTCTCTAATCCAGATGCAGATAGGTCAAGATAGCTCTCAGAAGCTAGCTGTAAATCTGCCGATTGTTTCTGTTCCAACCAAAGCGCCTGCTTACTAGAAATATTGCCTACAACTCTCAGCTCTTGTTCACTGATAGTGGATGCTCCCCATGGATACCGTCTGCCGTTCAGCTCAAAATAGAAAATGCGATCACTTTCAAACGCAATGAACTGCTCAACGCCTCGATGATAAACATCAACGATTTCTGACAGGTTAACTTCTTCAAGCATACCTGTACTCTGCTTCATCAACAGAATGTAATCGTTCGCAGGGAAATAATTTGCGGCCTCCAATATTTGTTGGCCTGTTGGCATCGGATCAGAAACAAGAACCTTTCTCTGTTCAAGGTTCTTATCAGCGACACGTATTTGATATTGTTTCGCGAACCGAGGCTCTCTGTTCTCCATTAGGCATTCGGTGATGTCTTCTACTGAAAGCTCTGGTTGTGTACTTTCTGGTTTCATTACAATTAACCTCTTACTAGATCTAGGGGGAACCACGACATGCGATTCCTTCCCTTTCACACTGTTAATCGTTTGAAACCTTCTAAACCGGAAAGGTTGAATGAAATTTTTTTAAATTTTTTCTGATGGCATGCTTCCACATAAAAAAAAGCTTGGACACGTTGGGCAAGTACGCTGATTAGGTGAAATGGGGAATGCGCCGCCAGCAATAGATGATATAGCGCTCTGACACTTATCTAAGCGCGCTATTTGCTTTCTTTCAGTTACAGATACAACCTCATGAGTCTCACTGGTCAAGTGAATCGCTTCCACCTTAGAACCTTTTCCATAATGTTGCTCTGCGGCTCTAAGTAACAATGTATAGCTCGTATTATCAAATTCGCTAGAAAGCTTCTTACCTGATTTAATCATCCTAATTGTATGAATACCGTTATCATCTATCGCTACTTCGTCCGGTGTTACAGATATCTCTCCACCAGAAAATGAGACCCTTATTTCTTCAGGGACAATTAGCGTCTTTCCTTGTCGCGTCTCCCACAAGTATTCAATTAAACGTTTACCGACTCGCTTATAATCTTCTGAATAGCCATTATCTACTGGACCATTTACGACCCAAGAATTTTCATATTTATTAAATAGTTCGTCTTTACTCGGGGTGGACTCTAAAAAATCAGACTTAAGCCACGCTAAAACATCATAAACTACGTTATGCATCTGTTTGAAAGCATTATCTATTTGCTTAGCACCCAAATTTAAATCGTGCGTATAAAAGTACCTGCGTGGACAACGCTCGTAGAGCTCTAGTTCTCGGTCAGTCAATAGCAACTGTTCGCGGGAGGGGAATGCTATGTCGTCGGAAACTACTCCAACTTCGGCGCTATCAAGATATTTGCTATGAGAAATGTGACTATCAATTCTTTCTATAAACTTCGATGGATTACGACGGCTATTATTTTGCTGTTTTGAATTCGCATATAGAAATAGGCGTTTCTTAGCTCTTGAGGTCGCTACAAAAAATTTACACTCTTCTTCTTCCTCGTGACCTAACTTTACTGCTTCTTTTCCAGATAGCCCTTCTATCATAAAGTCTGGTGGTATACAGTTCGGTGGTCTATTAGAGCTTGGGAGGCCTCCAGAAATCATACCTGGTAAGTGTACAATATCGAACTCTAAGCCTTTACTTGCATGAATCGTCAGCAACCTAACCCCATCGAGATGATTGGCTACTGCAGGTAGCTGTCGAACGTCTCGATCCTCAGATAATTGAACAACCCTGCGGATTCTTCTAAGCAACCTTTCTGAAGGCCCGCCTTGTCCTTGTGCTAAGTTTCTACTGAAGTTTAAAAGCTGCCATATTGCGATGCCTTTAATCTGCTCTCTTATATCAGTCGACTTATAAATTAACTTACCAAGTTCCAAGCGATCCAAGACTATTGTTGCTAGCACCGCCCAAGGATAATCTTTGGGAGTAAAACCAACAAGCAGCTCCGTTACAACATTCAGTGAACGGATTGCCTCTGCCGACAACCCTTCCATCTTATTTATGTGATCGATCCATTCTAATGATTTGAGATCGTGTTCCTTAATATATTGAGCAACCAACTTAACATCATCAGGTGGTAATGGTGCTCCAGATAAACTTGCCGCCCTGAGTAACCCTTGAGCTCGATTTTCAGTTAACAACGAAAGCAATGAGAGTAAATCTCTAATTTCTGGACGTTCAAATAAACTTCCCAGATAAAGCACCGGAATACCCTTAGCCTCTAGGTATGCGGCAACATCATCAAGACGGGCATTAGATGCACAAAGCACAGTTTGCTGCTTATATGAAAATCCTTGCAATTTCATGTCTGCAATACTAGCAGCTATAGCAGCCAGTTCATCTTTAGGCTTACTTGCAACTGTGAAAGTTGGCTTAGAACCTATTTGCCCATTATTTGCTATGAGCTTCAATGGCAATACACCATCTGATGCTTTCATCGTCTGCGAAAAAGTAGAGAACAAATCAACAACTTCACTTGCTGAACGGTAATTTCCCGACAGCTGTCCAGATTTAGCTCCTGGGAAATCATCAGCAAACCGTTTCATGTTAGTAGAGGAAGCGCCTCTAAAGCGATATATGGACTGACGCGAGTCACCCACAACCCACAAACTTTTACCTGCCCCTGCGATAGCCTTAATTAATCGTACAGATGCTCTGTTTACATCTTGATACTCATCAACCAGTATATATTTATGTCTTTTGGATAAAGCACTTCTAACATCTTCATTAGATTCAACTAACTCAACCGGTAGTTTTACTAAATCACCGAAATCAACCGCATCTTGTTCTTTCAATAAACGCTCATAAGCCCTATAAACAGAAGATACCTCAAGGCACTTTTCTGCCTGCACTCGCCCATCCTCATCTTGAGCTTTAGCAAACATTTCTTCTGATAATTCAGTGTAAGATTGTGCATTAATTACTTCATCTTTTGCTCTAGATATTGCAGCGAGCATATCGCTGAGATTTAGTGTGGGATCATAGTAATTTCTATAATGCTTCAGATCCAATCGAGCTAATTCTCCTTCAAGCCATTCAATCGCTTCAAAACGACTGACAACTTTAGGCTTTTCCGAAAGACCGAAGAGCTGATGAAATCGATGGACAATATCTAATCCAAACGAGTGAAATGTACCTATCCATAACGTAGCTAATGAATCTGGAGCTTTTTCCGCAACCCGTTCACGTAGTTCACCAGCGGCCTTGTTTGAAAAGGTTAAAACTAAAATCTCTGATGGATCTACACCGCTTTCCAATAGATGGATAATACGTCTAACTAATGTACTGGTTTTTCCCGTACCTGGACCAGCTTGAAGCTGATAAGGAGAGCCACTATGCCTCACTGCATGTGTTTGAGACAAATCCGGTTTGTGTATTTTTTTCTCTTCCTGCTCCTTACACTCTTTAACAGCGGGTAAGAGCAAAGCATCAAGCAATTGCTGCTGAACAATAGATATAGGAGCACTCAAATTCAGAGCTATTGACTCTGATGTCATATCTTCATCTATATGCCACTTGACGACAAGAGAACGAGGAAGTAGAAACTCGCGAGCAAATGCATCCATTGTTATTTCTTTACGCTCACGTCTGCCATAATCAAGAACCTTGTCCAGAGCCGCAGATGTTACGTCTTCACCTACTGATGTATCCACATTGTCTGTGATGAAATCTTCACTAGTTCCCTCTAAGACAATATGACCTAGTTCATGAGCTAACAAAAAAGCCTTATCAAAGTCACTACCACAATTTTCGTACAGAATCATTCCTGCTTGGCTATCAAAAATCGCTCGACCACCTTTTAACTGGGCACTTCCTTTTGCAACAGGAATAACCTCTAGGTCCCTATTTTCTTCAATTTCCGTTAAAACAAGCTTCAAGGGGTGACGAACATCTAGACCTGAATTAATAAGGTCTAGATGTAGTTGCTCGGCTATTTGACGAGCGACTTCGATTCCATCCATTAATCCTTCATCTCCATTAATTTTTCTTTTTGAGAATCAGACAAACTACAACTGTCCAAAGCTTCATCAAAAGACACCTGCTCCGTTGCAGTAGGTTTACCATCAGCCTTAAATCGAACAGAAGACGACACCGTAGGTTCTCCCACCAATGCATTTCTCATCACATCACTACTAACATCCAATTCTTTTGCTAAGATCCCTATTAATTGAGTAGGTATGGTTGATACTTTGATTGTTCTGTCTCGAAGCATTGTCAAAAACAATGAGTTAACACCTAACTTTTTGGCTAATGCCCTAAATCGGCTTCTATCGAGATTCAATAGCGGGTTTTTTACACTGCTAGAACCGGAAACAGTAGTTTCTGTTGTGAGAGAGGATTGAAACCTTTCCCAAACCAACTCGGCTTCTTTGCTATCACCTTCACTTACTGGACTGAAGTCTTGGTTTGGGTTAGCAAAAATCTCAATTGAAAGGTCAATCAATTCTTCCTTATATTGAGGGTACTCACGAAGATACTTTTCTAATGTTACAGAGTCCTTATTTGGCTCTACAGAAAATGCATATAACACTTCATCTCTCATCTCATCAGAATTTGTGTTCATAGTTCTGCCTCCAGAAGCAGCTTTTCCCTGAGCATACAATAAGCACGACTTAATCGATTCCTTACAGTTCTATCAGTGCAGTCTAGTGTGCTAGAAATCGTCTCTTTATCAACATCTTTTGACTCTATAGGCAATCCTTGAAGATAAAGTCCAATAACTCGTCGCTCATTATTTGGTAATTCATTAATCGCGCTCTGAAATTGAATCCGGAAAGACGAGTCATTTAATATTGACTCATTCAGTTCACTTAATTCTAAAGCACTTATTTCAACGTCTGTCCGAACTTCTGAGGTTAATTCACTTTCTATAGACTCAGCATTGGATAAAGGGTCTTCCTTTTTCGCAGGTCCTCTCTGACGAAGAACATCTATACGAAGCTTGTGGAACGCCCCATTGAAGTTAATTTCAAAGTAATCTAGCCTCGAACAGCCTTCATTCCTATCCTTCACTAACAAATCCATAAAGCGATCGACTACTTCTTGTCGCAAATCTTCTGCATTTTTAAACTGCTGATTTGAAATCGACTTAAGCAAGCTCCCTTGGATTCTTTTAACAAAAAATAAGAATAATTTCTTGTACTGTAAGGGATGCAAAGAGGTAGCCTTGTGCCGTAAGAAGTACAACACCACTTCCATAGGTAACAAGTTTTCGCTATCCAAGCAGCTCTCAACCAACTCTTCCGATGGGAGAGCTTCTAATTTATCAATAATAGAGTCTATCTCTGTTCGTCTTTGGTAGACGACACCATTACCCATGACTTTCTGTAGTGGTATTGACATATGTATCACCAAAAAAAGCGTAAAACTGTTATAAATCATACTACTTATCTGCGCAACTGGCACCTAAGATGTAGCGCTATTTACAGGATTGGAGTGATGGGTAAGATTATAAAAACTGGAGTCAAACGTATAACCGTAACTAGAGAAATAGTGTGAGCTAAAAGACAAAGGGCAGCAGTTCTGTTTAAGCAAATTATATCAGTGTAAGGCTAGGCTAACTGTTCATGAACTTGCATGCTATGTGGGGGCTTAAATTTCTGGAAAGTGCTATCTTGTAGTAAGAGATATTCAGAAAAATTCCAGACTCTACGTGTGACGGTATGAAATTCAATCGGTGTGTACTATGCTCAAAGAGCAAAAGCGTATCAAGGATAAATACAGGGCCAAGTATGAGGCGGAGCGAGAGAAACTTGCCAAATTTGCGGCAGCGCAGCACCACTTGAATGACAAGCTAGTTCAAGCGCTGGCACGTGTTGATGAACTGGAGTATGAGAATGCTGAGCTTCGGGAGCAGCTTGCCAAGCTAAAAAGAAGTACGGTAGTGTCAATTGAGTAGTACTGCCCTTACCTACCCTCTGAGGTTTGCTTAATGAGGATTGCTTTGTAACTAAACCTAGTATAAAGAGTCACAAAAAAATCAAGGTCTTACATTTGCACTTTTGCTTACTATTTTAGTACTAGCATGTATTACTAGTTTGCACAGCGCTCACACAACTTAAATAAAGTTGTTAAATTGATTTTTTTACTATTGTTAACATGTTACTTTCAGATTGAACATTGCAATAATTTAATTGAAAGCATGGATAGCTTGTGTATAATTTGCGCGAATTTTTCAAGGTGGAATACAATGAACGTTGTTGATATAGCAGTACCTGAAACTCATACTATCGGGAAACCGACCAGTCGTGTGTCAACCTCAAAGAACGCTACAGTAACTTCTATTCATCAAAAGAAAAAGATGATCGCTTTCGAAAATGCAAAGAAAAACTTAAAGAAAGCCGCAAGTAAACTTGATTGGTAGGGTTTTAATACCTGATACTATGCCCCTATATGCATTCTATAGGGACATTCAATGCCAGCGCAAACAGTTACAAGCTTACACCCTTCTCAATCCACTTCAGCTGCTAACAGCAGTTATGAAAACTCTCTAGAAGCAATACGATCACGCCACTCCCAAGAGCTTGTAATAGGCCTATGCGGTGCTGTTGGAGCCGGCATTAAGCGACTCAAAAATTCTGTAATTAAAGAGCTTAAATCTGCTAATTATCATGTAGAACATATCAGATTAAGTGACCTGATTGCAGCTACACAACCTGACCCGGAATCCATTCTTAATCTAGTCGGTTTTTCCCGTTACAATACACTACAAGATCTTGGAGATAAGCTAAGAAAGGATTATTCAAACACTACCGTTGCAGATATGGGAATTCGAAGAATTCATCTTATACGCAATGCAATGTTTGGTGATGGCAGCGATAGTGGGAAAGCAGTAAAAGTCACCAAGAAAGTAGCCTATGTTATTGACCAGATTAAGCACCATGACGAAGTGGCTTTATTCCAGGAAGTTTATAGGAAAAACTTCTATCTAATTGGACTTTTAAGAACAAAAGACCAAAGACTGCAGAATCTTAAAGAAGAAGGCATTACAGATAGTGCAGAAGCAATGCAGCTGATAGAAAGAGACCGAAACAGTAATGATAAATTTGGTCAACATGTCGAAAAAGCTATTCAGATGTCAGACTATTTTATTAGAAACCTCGATGATGCTACGGAGCTTGGTGAATCAATTAGAAGATTCATTAATCTCATTCATGGAGTCGGTAACTATACACCTACTCGGGACGAGAAAGGGATCTACTCAGCACACTCTGCATCTTTAGCTTCAGCTTGCCTATCTCGACAAGTAGGAGCTGCAATCATGGACAACAAAGGCAAAATCATTGCAACAGGATGTAATGATGTTCCTCAATTTGGAGGGGGTCTATATGATGTTGAAAGCAAAAAGGATCTACGTTGCTATAACAAAGCTGGGTGTCAAAACGATAAGCACAAATTACAGTTGAAGGGTCAAATCAGACAAATTTTATCTGAAGAGGGCATTGCTGAGCCAGATAAAGTCGCAGACAAAATCTTCAATAACTCAAAAGCAAAGTCACTAATCGAATATTCTAGAGCTATACATGCTGAAATGGATGCAATTATATCTCTAGCACGTAACAATGGCTCTAGTACAATGGGAAAGACTTTATATTGTACGACTTTCCCTTGTCACAACTGTGCTAGACATATTGTAGCAGCGGGTATTACGAGTGTCGTATACATTGAACCGTATGAAAAAAGTTTAGCTCTCGATTTACACAGTGACGCGATATCCCAAGAAGATAACTCCAACGATGAAAAACTCGTACTAAAGAACTTTGAAGGTGTATCTCCGAACAGGTACGCAGAATTCTTTGTTTATAAAAAGGACCGTAAAAATAATCAAGGGGAAGTTATTAGTTACGAGTTGCCAACTTCAAATCAGGTTGAGCCTCATCAGCTGGATTGTTACGTAGACTATGAAGTTAAAGTCGCTGATTATGCGAACCAATCTGTCGGAGAGGATCTATACTCAACATCCGATAACGAATAGTGAGATATCAGTAGACTATTGTTCAGACATTAAAAATGTATACAGCAGTTTGATTTACGATCTCTAGGATGAAATTTCTGGAAAATGATATACTAAAACTTAATTTTTTAGGAAAAGTGGTGAAATTTTTCTGCTTTTCTGGAAAAGGCTAGCAAGCCTTATTTCACAAACGTTTCCAGATTTATTTCAGAAACCACCTGTGTTGGTAGCCAATTACCATGCGTTAGTAACCACTTGTTAGAGCAAAGCCTTGCAAAATTTGCGGGGCTTTTTTATATCGTCTGACCCGTCCTAAATAAGGTTGACACTTTTCCAGTAACCAATTGGAGAATGTCATGAAATCAATAGGTAAACGTACACAACAAGATTATTCCCTTGCCTTTAAATTGGCGGTTGTTGAGC
>Ga0075011_10000503_pt1 | contig 20783 bp, 19 predicted proteins | sample TARM_MetaG_T_14_FD_72354 | JGI IMG/M metagenome (GOLD analysis project Ga0075011, IMG submission 72354) | Freshwater microbial communities from Pennsylvania, USA, analyzing microbe dynamics in response to fracking - TARM_MetaG_T_14 | ecosystem: Environmental > Aquatic > Freshwater > River... | reverse complement strand
ATCTAATAGATTCGCCAAATAAAACTGATTGCATAATGCACAATTAGAAAATGTAGGTCAATTTATGACGAGAGAAACGTGTCCTGAACCTTAATCTGAAACACAATGGGGCAAAGGTGTTGCGATTAAAGTAAGCGCAATACTCCAATATTAATGCCCTAGAGTTCAGCTTATCTATTCAGTTAAATTAGGCTCTTTACAACTGCTATTGCTGCTAACAGCAAGAAAATCGAACCACAACACTGATTGAAGGTTCGCCCATTGGCTAAGAGCAGTGTTTTAACCTTATCCGCCAATCTTGCCACGATATACTCTACGGCGAATTCAATACAAAGAAAGCTGAATGTTATTATCAGAAATTGGGGGATAAACGCCTCATCGGGGTTAATAAACTGAGCAAGAAAAGCAGTAAAGAATAGCAAGACTTTCGGATTAGACAATGCAGCGAAATAGCCTTGCTTAAATAGCTCTTTAGGCAGAACAGACACTACAGTTGTTGTTTGCTCAATGCTAATGGCAGACGCGAAAAACAATTTGAAACCTAACCATGCAAGATATAAAGCTCCCAGCCATTGAAGACCAATCATCAATTCAGGTTTTGCTTCTAGTAATGTACCTAAACCTAGCATAGCTACCGTAATCAAGATGAAAAAGCCACTCACGCCACCACATATTGTCCAAATTGTCTTCTTATAGCCATATCGTGCACCGTGGCTAAGTGCTAAAAGCGAGTTAGGGCCTGGGACACAAGCAAGACCCAGCGCAGACAAAGCAAAGACACACCAAATTTCAAACGTCATAACCAACCAGAAAATTGAGAACTTAAGGGAGATTAGTATCACTCAGTTCTCAATTTATCTATGGTATATTCTGGACGTAAAACATGAATATTTAGACTTAAGGTTCAATACAAATGAATGAAAATAATGGTGTCCGATTTTTATTGATACCTCTAAATAACTTTAACATGCTTCCGTTTGGTGGCTTCTTAGATAAACTCCGATTTTCTGCAGATGAAGCGGATCATAGTCAACAACGATATTGCTCATGGAAAGTTGTGTCTCACAGCAAAGGGTTAGTCATTTCTAGTAGCGGAATCCCCATCAGAGTTGACCTAGATTTTAGTGACGTTAAGCCTGCGAATTTTGACTATGTGGTTTTCTTTGGTAGCCGCACTGCAACTGAATCTCAGCAGCAAGCCGCTTATTATCGCTCTTTTGTTCGAAATGTTGTCGCCAATGGAATACCAATTGTCAGCATTGATAACGCTTGCTTTACTCTAGCTGAGTTAGGGCTACTTAACCGTCATCAAATTGTGGTTCATTGGCGGCACCATAGCGAGTTCAAAGCAACCTACCCTAAAGTAATTGTAAGAGATGAGCAGCTTTATCACTTTGATAAAGAGCTAATCAGTTGCACTGGCGGAAGTGCCACTATCGACCTTGCGGTGGCAATTTTGCAAAAGCATGTCGGTCAAACAAAGGCTGAAAAAGGGTTAGCAGATATGCTGGTTGATGAAAATCGTAGCATGCAACACCGTCTAAAGTCGTCAGAGCAAGGAATACACAGGAATCGTCATATGGATAGAGCGATTTCTTTGATGCAAGAAAACTTGGAACAGACAATGACCGTAGAACAGGTTGCTGCGCTCATCGGGATTAGTCGACGACAATTAGACCGCTTATTTCATCAAAAGCTCAACATTTCAGCGAGTCACTATTGGCAAGAATTACGTTTACAACATGTGTACTGGCGATTGAAACATTCTAGTCATGACCTTGCCCAACTTGCAGATGAAGTGGGTGTTCGGGATATCAGCTATCTATGCAAGATTTTCAAGAAAAGATTTGGCATAACCCCAGGACAATGCCGACGCGACTCGATAGCATGATGTCTATGTGTGTCTAGCGAGCGACCTTTCAACATTCAATGGCCTTCAATATCTGACTCATTATAAAAATTGGGGCATGTACGATTTTAAGAAGGTGTGATGGGCATTAGCTATAAATGGTTTTGGGGCATTTCTGAGCTAGAAGTGCCCGCCACGAAGTATTTTCAAACAATATTGTAGATAGCGAATTATTGTCTTTGACTATCGAGCTCGCTCAAATTCGATAGCTTCTCGAACTTTACCAAGCGCAATACGTAGTTCATCTATAGAAACTGAACCAAGTGCTATTCTAATAGCTTGGGTGACAGACTGAGATGCACTAAAAGGCTCAGCGGTAGAAACGGAAATGTTGATATTCATAAGTTCCTTCACTATTCACTGTTAGATTATGCCCCTCATACCTAGCATGATCTCGAATAAGCTCCCAAAGTGTATTCGCATCACTTCTATTACTATAACGAATAACTATTTGTTGATTCATCGAACATATCCTTTATACCAACTTAAATTAACTTTGACTGAGGGAGGTGGATTAATGCTAGCTTTGGGACTGATCGACACGACGATTTACAGGGTAGCGTTCAAAGTCTTCCCAATATTGAATGCCACCAATCATTTCTTTTACTGCGAATCCAAGTGCAGAGATTTTTTTAGCTGCTTTAGTAGCACCGTTACAACCTGGTCCCCAACAATACACAACGAAGATTGAGTCTTTCGGGTAATGCGCGAAAGTTTCTGGAGTGATGTTGGCTTGAGGCATGCTCGTGGCCGTAATCGCATGACTTTTATTGAAGGCCTCAGCACTGCGAACATCTAGCAAGATAAACTGTTTATTATTCGAGTTGATGTCTTCGTATACATCTGAACAATCTGTCTCGAACGCCAATTTTTTACTAAAAAACTCGTTTGCTGTTTTGCAATTAGCCGGTGGGTTTTCAAGTACTTTTGATATTGTTGTCATAGGTAATCTCTCCTTTATACTGTTCCATCCAATTGATATTGTTTTCTTAGCCAGTGTATTGGCGAAGAAAAGTAAATAGAATTCGTAGTTTCTGAACGACGCATTAAGAGAAAGTAAATATACTTTTATGCCTGACATTCGATAATGGCACATTCACTTCTTATATTGGAAACCTTGTAATTAAATGGAATTTTATCATCTACGTTCATTCGTCGTTGTAGCTAAAACTGGCAATTTGACGTTAGCAGCTAAGCAACTCTTTACAACGCCTCCCGCGGTCAGCTCTCATATCAAAGCACTGGAAGAAGAGCTACAGATAGAGCTGTTTGTGCGCACCAGTAAAGGGATGCACTTGACAGAAAAAGGAGAACTGTTATTAAAAAAAGCGCAAAAAACGTTAGATTCAGCTTTTGAACTGGTGAATACCGCAGCATCAAATCAGGACCAAATTGTCGGTACTTTTCGATTAGCCTTAAATCAGAAACCCACACAACTTAATATAAGCCGTCTGATACAGAGCTTGCACGAAAATAGCCCTGGTATTTCAGTACAACTCCGTCCCATGTCTACTGGTAAAATAATTGAAGCAATTCGTTCTGAAGATATTGATGGAGGGTTTATATATGGCGAAGTGCCTAGCGACCTAACCTCCCTGAAAATAAAATCGCAAAAAATAACAACGATTGCCCCGTATGAGTTTGAATCAAACCAATCTCTTCAAGAAGCTCGATGGATAACAATGAGCTACTACTGTCCTTTCGATGATTTGCTAAAACAGAAGCTAGGCCGTGATGTTGATTCTTTTACTAGCAGTGATGACGATACCACTCGACTAGAGCTTGTCAAAAGCGGATTGGGAGTCAGTTTCTATGAATTAGAAGATGCAAAAAAACATGAACAAAACAAAGAAATTTCTATTATTCCGGATTTAAACTTTGATACCGAACTTTATTTTGTTGTAGCTAAAAGCAAAGCTAGTTCACCAATAGTCAAAGCGATGCTGCAAGAAATCATTGCTATATGGAAACTGACTTAACATTATTTTTTCTTTCAGAACCGGCATTGAATGGACATTCGAAGATCCAAGTGGTCTTGAAAGAATTAAACCTGAAGGTAACATCTACGTTAACAACAGTGAGGTACTAAAGCAGCTTCTTCTCGACGATGTTGGTATTTGTCAGATGCCACTGTTTATTGTTGAATCAGAGCTGGCTATCGGGGCATTGTTTACTATTGTAGAGCAACACCATTTATCAGATCACGGTATATATGCTGTATATCCTCAACTTGCATTTATACCAGCTAAACTCAGAGTATTTCTTGATTTCTTAGAACAAAAGCTGAGTCAAATTCTAACGAGGGTGAAACTAATTCCATGTTTGATTTTTCTCCTTGCAGAATAACGCTTTCTATGCCGCTTTTCATATTCCTATCTTGCAACCTTTTTAATACCACATCAACGTGTAATCAATAGGTTAATGAAAGTTAAGAGAGTGAACAGCCACCAGTTTCTTTGCTATTTTTAGCATGATAAGCCTTTAATCCCTGTTCGACAGATGAGGTTTCATACTTGTCAGATATCGGAATGTAATTCCCTTCAATTACGTAGTACCAATAAAGCGTAAAAATAATGAATAGGCTTGGGTACACAATCAGGCGAGTTTTATCCACGGGCCAATACTTATAGCAAATGAATTGCATATGAGAGCTTATGGGGTTTCATGACATTATTCAATAATTGTCATTTAATATATTGAAATGTTTTACATAATGGACACTGGAAAAGCGGCACAATTATTTTTTATTGTACATAAAACTAATAGCATTTTATGCGGTCTTTATGTTACCTATGTATCTCGTGAACATTATTGTTCATCCATCATTAAAGTATACTTAGTTTTTATCTTGTCAGTTGTAACCACAAGGAATGTTTTGTGTTTAATTCTTTTTTCCCCAAACCAAAGTTGTTCTTTCTTAGTTTTGTTCTTTGGGCACTCTTTTGCGTTATCGGCTGGTATACAGTCATCGAAGATCTCGGTCCACAGCTTAGCTTAGGTCACTTATTTGGTGTCAACTACCCAGCCGCCCTGGCAGAAGGGGCGAGCGATGCTGCTACCGCTGAATTCAATTCAGCCATGGATACCGCTAACAGCGTATGGCTATATCAGTTTATGACTGTATGTTACGCGCTCTATATTGGTGTATGGATGAAATTAGGCGGCCAGAAATGGGCCAAATGGTCAGTGATGGGCTCTGGTTTGATCGTGTTTATCACTTGGTTTCAGGTTGAAGTCAGTGTCATGCTAAATGAATGGTACGGTGACTTCTATAACCTGATTCAAAAAGCTCTGACGGCACCAAACAGTATTACGCTCGCTGAATTTTACTCTGAGCTTTCAACTGTGATGGTTCTACTGATGATTGCAATTATGGTTGCAGTTGGTAACGCGTTTTTCGTCAGCCACTTTGTATTCCGCTGGCGAACAGCAATGACCGAACATTACACCTCAAAATGGGAACATGTTCGTCATATTGAAGGGGCGGCGCAACGTATTCAGGAAGATACGATGCGCTTTGCGAGTATCATGGAGAGCTTAGGTGTTCGACTTCTTAACTCTGTCATGACGTTAATCGCATTCCTGCCTATTCTCTGGAGTTTATCAGGTTACGTAACTTCCCTACCTTTTATTGGCGAAGTGCCACAAGCTCTGGTATTTGTTGCCATTCTGTGGTCGATTTTCGGCACAGTTTTGCTCGCGTTTGCCGGTATTAAGCTACCAGGGCTTGAGTTTAATAACCAAAAAGTTGAAGCGGCCTATCGTAAGGAACTGGTCTTCGGTGAGGATTACGAAGAGAGAGCCCACCCTCTGACTTTGGAAGAACTGTTTGGTCATGTGCGCCACAACTACTTCAAGCTGTATATGCACTATGTTTATTTTAACGTTGTACGCTATGGCTATCTGCAATTTGGTCAGTTTATCCCATTCATTGCACTCGCGCCTTCCATTGTTGCAGGCGCTTTCACTCTGGGTGTTATGCAGCGCATCATGAATGCATTTAATCAGGTGGAAAACTCATTCCAGTATCTGGTTAATTCATGGACAACCATTGTCGAGCTACTTTCGATCTACAAACGTTTGAAAGCCTTTGAGCACGCATATAAAGAAAAAGAAGCCGCTGAATTGATACAAGCAGAAGAAGTTAACTAATAGTTGCAGGTTAACCCTAGTCATACAAACAAGCCCCCAATGAATATATAACCATTGGGGGCTTGTTTTATTGCTCGATGTCTAACGCCTAAATTCACGAATCATTTCAATGAAGCACTGTAGCGCAACCTGCACATCGGAAGTTGCCACCTGCTCTCTTGGGTTATGGCTAATCCCTTTCTCACAGCGAACAAACAACATACCAATATTGGTTAATTCCGCTATGATCATTGCATCGTGACCGGCACCACTTGGTAGAAAACGTGCCATTGAGCCTGTGACAGATTCAACCACTGACGCCCATTTCTGTTGTAACTTGGGATCGCACTGAACCGCTTTAGCTTTATAAGTATTTGCAACATCTAACTTGAGCTGACGCTTTGAAGCGATCTGTTTTAATTGTTCCAACAGTTCAAAGGTGGCATTTTCCAGTGCCGACTGTGAAGCGCTGCGGATATCGATAGTAAATTGAACTTTACCCGATATAACATTCACAGCTCCGGAAACAACTTCACATTTACCGACAGTTGCAACCACACCATGGTCTTTCGCCAGCTTTTCAATCGCTAAAATCATTTCTGCACAGCCACACATCGCATCTTGACGCAAATTGACCGGTACTGTGCCAGCGTGACCGGCCATACCCGTCACCTCACATTGGAAACGTTTTGCACCAGCGATTCCGGTAACCACGCCAACGGCTAAGTTTTCAGTTTCAAGCACCGGACCCTGTTCAATATGGGCTTCAAGATATCCTAATGTATCTTCTGGCCTACGAGCATCACTACCAGCTTTTTCTGGGTCTAAACCGAAATCGCGCATCGCTTGCGCCATAGTGATACCCTTGGCATCTTTAACCTCCAGCCAATCAGGATTAAAACAGCCTGCGACTGCACTGGAGCCAATTAAAGTGGTATTAAAGCGAGTACCCTCTTCATCGGCAAACGCAACCACATCTATATGGAATGGAAAGCTCTCATCCCTTAACGCAGCAAGCGTTTCAATCGCTAAAATGACACCCAAATTACCATCATATTTACCGGCATTGACGACAGTATCACTGTGTGAACCGAGAATGAGTGTTGGCTTTGTCGGATTGGACGATACTTTACGTCCCCACTGATTCCCTACGCTATCCTGCCAAGTTTCTAAGCCAGCTTGTTGCATCCATTGCTCCAGTTGATCGTGTGCTGCACGATGCTCTGGTGTCAGATAAGCTCGGGTTAATGCAGCTTTACTTTCGCTGAATGAAGCAAGCACATCAGCCTGCTCCATGAGTCGTACAGCGCGACTTTCCAATTCACTCATATCACTCCTACTATTGATAAAATTCCATTGCTGCCGCAACAGCCTGGCCTGGATTCACTACCGCTTTATGTTTGATCAATATCGCTTCTAACGCTGCTAACGTCGAAAGCACACACTCCTGACGCGCGTTATAACCCATCGTCCCAATACGCCAAATCTTACCATGGAGTGGGCCGAACGATGTGCCAATTTCAATACCAAAGCGATTCAGTAACTCGAGACGGACTGTATCTCCGTTTACGCCTGCAGGGATATAAACGCCAACCACATTGTTCATTTTGTATTGCTGATTGCCAAACAGCTCAAGTCCCATAGCTCGCAAGCCTGCGGCCATTGCATCACCAGCTTGTTTATGACGAGCAATAACATTTTCGGGCCCTTCTTCCAGGAAAATGCGGGCACATTCACGAGCAGCATATAACATACTGGTTGCTTCGGTATGATGATTGAGGCGTTCAGGGCCCCAATAATCCATAATCATCGACAAATCAAAGTAATTTGACTGAATCATTGCGTCTTCACCCTGGATATGATGCTCAGCGCGGATACCAGCTTCAATATGTTTGCGTCGATTAATCACCTCTGCGCAGCGATCACTCAATGTAATCGGTGCTGACCCGGATGGACCACCGAGACATTTTTGAAGCCCTGCAGAAACTGCATCGAGGTTCCATTCATCAACTTTTAAATCATTACCCGCAATAGAAGCCGTTGCATCACAGTAGAAAAGAACACCATGACGCTGGCAGACTTCACCTAACTCTGCCAATGGTTGATTCATCGTGGTTGAAGTATCGCCCTGCACCGTTGCCAGTAACTTAGGCTGGAACGATTTAATTGCCGCTTCCACTTGTTCAGCGCTGCACACTTCCCCCCACTCAATATCAATAGTTTTGACGACAGCTCCTACACGCTGTGCAATTTCACATAACAAATGACCAAAACGACCAATAACCGGCACCAGTACCTTATCACCCGGTTGCAGAACAGAAACTAACACGGCTTCAATACCAGAACGTGCAGTACCATCCACCAGCATGGTTTGTTGATTTTGCGTGAAGAACACGCCGCGATAAAGCGACTGAACCTGATTCATATACCCTGTCATGACTGGATCATATTGACCAATTAACGACTGCGATATCGCCTGATGCACTCGTGGATAAGCATTGATTGGCCCAGGCCCCATCAACAAACGTTGCGGTGGATTAAGGGTTTCGAATAATTCCGTTTGGGCTGTCATTTTATACTCCATGTTCCATCACTTCGGGGATCACTGGTTGCAGACGCTTGTCCTTGCGTATCAATAATGATTGCACCAGCATGCCCCATTAATTCATTATTATCAGTCACATAGGTTACATCATGACCGATCTGTTTCAATTGTTCTCCATACTGTTTGTACAGAGATTCTTCGAGTCTTAAGTTGTTGGTAGTATCACCCCAGGTTCGCCCAAGCAACCAGCGAGGAAGCGCTACAGATTCTTTCAACGAGAATCCCTGGTAGTGATAACGACTGAATAAACAAGCCTGGGTTTGGGGTTGTCCTTCGCCCCCCATCGTGCCATACACCATACGTCGGCCATCGGCTAAATCTGCGTAAGCTGGATTAAGAGTATGAAAAGGCTTCTTGCCCGCTGCCAGCACATTATGATGGCTAGCATCTAATGAAAAACTCTTGGAACGGATATTCCAGAGAATACCGGTACTCGGCAGTACAACGCCGGAACCAAATTCCCAGTAGACGCTCTGGATAAAGCTCACCATAGTACCGTACTTATCTGTCGCCCCCATCCAGATTGTATCCCCTGGCTCTGCCTGATGAGGCCATTCAAGGGCTCTGTGGACCGAAACTTTATTTGCACAGTCGTTGATCACTGAGTCTTGAAGGTACGCCTGCAGAGGCTGAGTCAGATATTCTTCATCACATACTTCTTTATCGCGAATAATGAATGCCTGCTTTGTTGCTTCAACTAACAGATGAATATGGTCAACTTCATCTTTCGCTTGTGACGCTAGTCGATCATAAATCGCGAGTATAAGAAGTGATGCAAGCCCCTGCGTGGGCGCGCCAAAGTTATACAGTTGACCCTTTGAAGTTTTGACAGTCAGTGGCGACATAACCTTTGCCTGATGACATTCAAAATCAGCCAGTTCAATCGGACTACCAGCGTTTTGCAACTCGTTGGCAGCACTTCGGGCAATATCACCACGATAAAAATCATCTAAACCATTTTTAGCCAGTACTCTCAGCGTATTGGCTAGCGCCTCATTAGTGACAGTGTCACCAACATTAAGTGTCTTTCCATCTTTAAGGAAACTATCTGCAAATGCTTTTAAGCTGCCTAACCTTTGGTATGTTTTTTCACTGGCATTCACCAGGCTTTGTGTAACTTCAATACCATCCTTCGCAGCATTTATCGCCGGTGTTAGCAAGGTATCCAAACTTAGCCCGCCAGCATCGATTTCCAATGCTTTTTGCCAGGCGGAAATGGTGCCCGCCATGGTAATTGCAGCTTCTCCGCCAGACTCCGGCAGGCCATCACCTTTAGTACGATAGCGATCAACATCGATATTCATCGCCGCAGCGCCACATCCGTCAATCGCAATCGGAGTTTGACCTTTTTTTGCAATTAGCCAAAAACTATCACCGCCAATACTGTTCATATGCGGGTACTGAACGGTAATCATTGCCGCAGCTGCAACCATCGCTTCGCTGGCGGTACCACCAGCATCAAGAATTTTTTGCCCCACTTCTGTGGCTTTATAGTGTGGAGCGGTAAACGCCGTTTGATAACTCATTCAGCTTCTCCTTTTATCAGCTGTTCGCCAGTGGTAACTAACTGTTCTTCACTGCCAGAAAGCCCCAATAGAGACATCCCACAAGGACCTTCTGCCAGAGCTCGCATCGGAAGGTGTAATTGTGGGAAGCCACACAGCCCAGCAATACTGGTTAATCCCATCAATTGAGTGCGGTAGGTTGCTAACTCGTCGCCAGACAAGGTTAGTGCTGGTGGGCCTGACGGTGTGGTCGGAATCGCCCAGAGCAAATTGTGACTAGTAAGATGCTCTTCAACAAGCGTCTTAATCTCTGACTGTTTTTTCACAGCTTGCAGATACTCATCATCACTAATGGTTCGTGACCATTGAACACGCTGCAAAATTGCCGGGTCTAAACTTTCACCGTGCTGCTCCAACCATAAATCATGTTTTTCGATAATGTCATGGCCCTGAATCGTGCGGAACAGTAAGCTCAATTCATCCAGCGTCCACCCGCTCTGTTTGAGAAAATCTCCAGTGACCAATTCAATACCTGCCTGCTGACACCATACAATAAACCGCGCTAACCTCTGTTGTGTTAAGACCTTTGCACACTGATTATCAAGGTATAGCTTTTTTACCGGTTCACCCTGAGATGTTGTGGTCGAAAGTACCCGCCATACCTTGCGTAACAGCGGCAATTCACGACTAAAAATACCCGCGGTATCAAAGGTTTTGGATAACTCAAAACAGTGGCTTAAATCCAAAGATCCAATCGTTGGTCTCAGGCCAAACAAACCACAATAACTGGCAGGAACCCTAACAGAGCCACCGGTATCGGTCCCAATAGAAAAATCACACTCTGAGTTGGCCACGGCGACAGCGCTGCCACTAGAAGATCCCCCCGGAATACACTCAGGAGCAACTGGGTTAACGGGCGTACCATAATGAATGTTCTGACCATTCAGGCTGTAGGCCAGTTCATCAGTTTGGACTCGGCCGACGCACTCGGCACCAGCAGACAAAAGCACAGATATCAACGGGGATGTACTGGCAGCGCAAGCATGAGTCTCAAGCCATCTGGGATTACCAGCCCCCGTTTTATAGCCCGCCACATCAAACAGGTCTTTAAACACAAACCGTGTGCTATTTAGAGAACCTTGAGCTGTCGCTGAAATAGACTCTGGCCCCTGGGAACAATAAACTCGACTATCCTTAGTCATGTCACATCCTTATTTAAATATTGCGACTCTAGTGAACAGCAACGGCTTCTTCATTACGACGCGCGTAACGATTAGCTAACACAGCACAATAGAAAATTTGTATCGGGTGATAGAGCATAATAGGCAGTAGTATCATGCCCAGATTTGGATCTGCGCCGAAAATAACTTTCGCCATTGGGATACCTGCTGCGAGTGTTTTCTTGGTTCCACAAAACACAGCAGCCACTTCATCCGGTAAAGTAAAACTGACGCGATGTGCTCCCCACATAATCAAGTGCACCATGAAAAGCAAAATAGCGATACATAGAACGATAGATACTGCCAGTAGGCCTAATGAAAACTCGCTCCAGATTCCATTATCTACAGAGTCGCAGAACGCATTGTAGACAATTAAAAGAATGACGTATTTATCCACTTTACCCACGACACTTTTATGTCTGTTTGCCCAGTCAACAAGGTACGGCCGTAGTAACTGACCAGCAATCATAGGAAGCAGTAACAATTGAGCGATAGATATAACTGAAGCCATTAAATCAAGCTCTACCCCTTCTACGCCCATGAATAGTTGAATCAGCAAAGGGGTAATAAAAACACCAAGAATACTTGATAATGACGCATTAAATATCGCTCCTGGAACATTGCCTTTACCCACACTTGTCATAGCAACCGAAGAAGATATGGTGCTGGGTAGTACAAGCAGATAACAAAAGCCAAATGCAAGAGCCGCCGGCATATACGCCATAAACGCATCACCCAGAATGACCCACAATAACGGATAAGCCACAAAGGTAGCAGCTTGAATATACAAATGCAGACGCCAATTGGTCATGCCTGCTTTGATCGCTTTAGGAGAGAGTCCCAATCCATGTAAGAAAAAGACAATAGCAACACCAATACCGGTTAATTTATCCAGGTAAATATAACCACCTGACTTTCCGACCTCCGAGGTGACTGTTGCCAAAGCGATGGCCACGACCATACCGACCAAAAACCACTCTTTTTTAATTTTTTTGACTAGACTCATCTTATGTATTTACTCTGATCATTGGGGGGAATTGATAACAACTATGAATAGATTCCTATCTATTGTACATATAAAACGTTATCCATAATAATGTCTACAATCGTAACCGGGAATCAATTTTAAAGAATGATACGCTTCATTTAATAAGAAGCTGGTTTCAACTCTATCAGATAACGATAAGTGACTGTCCTAGCCACATAACCCGCTTCACGCCTTAATTATTCGTCCGCTCGTTAACTGACTATTTCATTGTCACATTATTTACTTCCACTTTCATTGTATACAATGCGAAATACAAATTGTATGCCAACCTTATAGGTCACCTGTCTGCCAATAATTGACCGGTTTCAAAGCAACAAACTAAGCTAAAAATGCACCATTTATGTTCACCCTGAAACATATTAGTGCATAAAAACCCCCTTTGATAAGAAACCATCATCGCAGAATCTAATAGAGTAAGGATGAATAGTGGAATCATAATGGTATACATATTGCACAGTAACTTTGTATACAAAGAACAATAAAAAGAGAGTTCACATGTCGAATGACGATATCATTTATCAAAAAATGCTAAAGGCAATTGTTGAACACCAACTTCCACCCGGTGAACGTTTACCTGAAGACAAGCTTTCCGAAGCCTTTGGTGTCAGCCGTACCGGTATTCGTAAAGTTTTACAACGTTTAGCATTGGAACGTTTTGTTGTAATTCAGCCCAATAAAGGGGCACAAGTCAATCGCCCAAGCCGCAGAGAAGCAGAAGAGGTTTTAGACAGCCGAATTCTACTTGAACCACAACTCATTCCGGATATCGCCGCCAACTGGAACAAAAAGATTGCCAAACAGTTTATATCGATGGTGGAGCTGGAAAAAAAGGCGGTTCAAAAAGGTGAGATGGCAGAGTCGATCCAATTAACAGCTAAGTTTCACTACGAGCTTGCTCGCACCGGGAATAATCTGGTTCTTGCAGAGTTTATAGAACAACTATGCTACCGCTCTTCATTAGTTATCGCAGCATACGGAACAAAGGAAAGCGTGAGTTGCGATTGTGGCGATCACCTGGAACTAGTGGGCTTGTTATCAGACAACGAAGTAGAAGAGGCTCAGGCGTGGATGCGCCATCACCTGGAACATATTAAAGCGTCAATCTCCCTAACCACCAAGCAAGACGGTCAGGTTGATTTTGGCCAGCTATTTAAACAAATCAACTAAAATCATCGAATGAGTGTCACGATGAAACCGGGAGACTCATCGACTGCAGATTCAGTCAGAAAGGAAGTAAACATGGAAGTATCTAATCCCAGAGATTATATTGGCTATGGTCGCGACAATGTACCTGACGCTCAGTGGCCCCAAAAAGCTAAAATTGCGGTACAGTTCGTTCTTAACTATGAAGAAGGCGGTGAAAATTGCGTTTTGCATGGTGACTCACACTCAGAAATATTCCTGTCTGAAATTGCGGGGGCAGAAGCTTATCCAGAAAGGCATATGAGTATGGAATCCCTGTATGAATATGGTTCCAGAGCTGGTGTGTGGCGAGTACTCAATGAATTTAAACGTCGTGAGTTACCCCTGACAGTATTCGGTGTGGCCACTGCTCTGCAGCGCAACCCGGAAGTGACAAAAGCAATCATCGAAGACGGACATGAAATCGCCTGTCATGGTTTAAAATGGATTCATTATCAACACATGCCTGTTGAACAAGAACGCGAACACATGCAGCAGGCACTGGATATTATCGAAAACCTGACAGGTAAACGTCCGATTGGCTGGTATACCGGTCGTGATTCCCCCAACACTCGTGCACTGGTCGCAGAACAGAGCGGCCTTTTATATGATTCGGACTATTATGGTGATGATTTACCATTCTGGACTCAGGTAGAAGATAAACAAAATATCGGCATCCAGCGCCCTCATCTGGTGATTCCTTATACTCTGGACACAAATGATATGCGCTTTTCTTCCCCGTATGGCTTCAGCCACGGTGAAGAATTCTTCCAGTACCTGAAAGAGAATTTCGATTGTCTGTATCAAGAAGGGGAAGATAAACCAAAAATGATGTCGGTTGGATTGCATTGTCGAATTATCGGTAAACCAAGCCGTTTTATGGCGCTGAAAAAATTCCTCGATTACATTCAGTCCCATGATAATGTTTGGGTAGCAACGCGCGAACAAATTGCCCGCCACTGGATTGAACATCATCCACCCAAACAGCCTTAACTCAGTTTAACTAGAAAATATAAAAACACCGCAGGAACGTACTTCTATTCCGCGGTGTTTTTTCTGCGTAATACTAGAGCCGCTAACCAAACCGAGTATCAGCACTTCAGCTAAGATTGTTCATAATCCTCAACGGTTATCCCATCAATCAGATACCCTGCCTGCCCTAAATCAGACTCCACTGCCTGAACATTCAAAGTACCAACAATATAGACCACATCCCAAAGCTCTCTTATAGGAACACCATTTTTAAACTTCACATACACGATCTGATTTGGTGGCGGCGGCGGCACATGAATGCAGGCCCCAAAGTATGGCACTAACAGTAATTCGGTTACGACTTCTGAGTCCCCTTCAAGTGGGATAACAAACCCGGGTAAACGCACCTGATGACCATCAAGATCATCGCGGAAGCTCCCTGCCATATTCTGCGGTGGGGTATCACTTTCATGATCAATGGGTGCTCTTTTCTGCGGCAATCCCCCATTGCGCTCATCTTCGGGAATTAAATCCAGCCAATCGAGAGTCACTATTTCAGCCTGAACTTCATTAACTTCACTTTCAGCGAATGAATAATGAACAGTTCCCATAGTCAATAACACAGACGTAACTACAACACGCCCGAAGCGCTTTAATATCATTTTTTTCATAAGTATCGAGTTATCTTTTTAATATCAGTAACAAACGTAATCATTCAGTTGTAAATTTTTACCGGCCGGATAAGACAACTTTATGACAATAATAAAAACTTCATCTTTGAGTAACGAAGGGTTCACAAAAGTTTTAGCTAATAGAGATAGCTTAAACCTTTGAGCAACATGGAAATTCGAATAAACAATTGGAGCCTATTCGTGAAAACTAAAAAACTTTTATTAGTCAGTGGTATTTTGGCAGCACTAGCAGGCTGTTCTTCGCAAAGTCAGACCGCTGGTGTTGATACACCTCAGAAAAACGACGTCTGGTTCAAACAGGCACAAGAAGAAATCGCAAAAGCAAAAGCTAACAAACCGATTGATAAACCAGCTAAAAACATCATTCTTTTCGTTGGTGATGGTATGAGTGTTGGTACTATTACTGCCGCACGTATTTTTGAAGGTCAGCGTCGCGGCCTTATGGGTGAAGAATATCAGCTAAACATGGAAAGCATGCCGCACCTGGCGCTCGCTAAAACTTACAACACTGATGCACAAACACCTGATTCAGCAGGTACAGCATCGGCCATGGTCACAGGGGTAAAAACCAAGCAAGGCATTATCAGCGTTGATGACAATGTCAAACGCGGCTTCTGTACCACCGCAAAAGGTAACGAAGCTAAGTCAGCGTGGGAAATGGCAGCGGAAAAAGGCTTGTCAGTCGGTGTGGTTTCATCTGCACGAATCACTCATGCAACCCCGGCAACCACTTATGCTCACTCAGCTGATCGTAACTGGGAAAATGATTCTTCTATGCCAAACATCGCTAAAAACCAGGGCTGTATTGACATTGCACAACAGTTGATTGGCTTCAACAATGGTCAGGGTATGGATGTCGTATTTGGCGGCGGTCGCCGTGAGTTCTTACCAGTAGATATTGTTGATCCAGAAGGCAAAAACGGTAAGCGTAAAGACGGTCAAAACCTGATTGAAAAGTGGCAGTCACAACATCCGGATGGTCAATATGTTTACGATCAAAAAGGCTTCGAGAGCATTTCTTCCGATGCGAAGAAGGTGTTTGGTCTATTTGAAAGCAGCCATATGAAATATGAAGCAGACCGTCGCGGTGACGAGCCTTCTCTGGCTGAAATGACATCAAAAGCGATCGATATACTGTCAAAAAACGAAGATGGTTACATGCTGATGGTTGAAGCAGGTCGTATTGACCACGCTCACCACGCAGGCAACGCTGCCCGCGCATTGTGGGATACAATCGCTTACGATGATGCGATTAAAGCGGCACTCGAAAAAACAAACCCTGAAGACACACTGATTATTGCAACCGCTGACCATGCTCACACATTAATCTCTAATGGTTATGCAGAGCGCGGCAACCCTATTCTTGGTCTATCAAAATCAAAAGGGAAATTCAGTGTTGATGCTTATGGTAAACGCTACACTACCCTAAGCTACGGTAACGGCCCGGGTGCTGTTGAAAAAGGCGGCGCTGAGCGTCCAAACCCAACTGAGGAAGAAGTTCTGGGTCTAGACTACTTACAACAGTCTTTGATTAAACTGGATTCAGAAACACACTCTGGTGAAGATGTTGCAATCTTTGCTCGTGGTCCTCAGGCCTACCTGTTCCAGGGAGCAGTTGAGCAAAACTACATTTTCCACGTCATGAACGAGGCGTTAAGTTTATCTAACTAACGGTAAACATAGCTCCACCTTAACGACATAATGCCCGCGATTTTTCGTGGGCATTATTAGTTTGTTGTAACCGTTACCGGGTATCGATAATAACCAAGCTGCTCAGAAATTCGCGCGCATGAAGTATGCAACATCTCAATATATTGCAGTTTAGTGGTTTGATCATAACGAATCGTCGGAGTCGAAATAGACAGCCCGGCGATAATATTTCCCATACGATCATAAATAGGAGCCGCCAGACAGCGAATACCATGCTCCTGCTCTTCCAAACCTTCAGAGTAGTGCTGTATACGGATAGTTTCTAATGCTTCTACCACCTGCTCAACAGTCTCCATTGTGTTGCCAGTAAACTTAATGAAACGCGTATTCTTTAAGAGTTCTCTTACAGCGTGATTCTCTAAACCTGACAACAACATCTTACCTATTGCCGTACTATATAAAGGACGAGGACGACCAATATCGGAGTGCGTGATCAAATTGTATTGAGCATCAATCTTGTGTGTATGTACAAAGGAGTCTTCTTCTAACACACCAAGATGAATTGCTTCCCCGGTTAATTCGGAAAGTAAGTTCATCTCTTTGTCTGCTATCTGCTCAAGATCAATGTGTTCTAATGTTTTTGAGCCAAGTTCAAATAATTTCAGTGTCAGTGTGTAATCGTCACCTTGTTTGGTTACATAACCTAAAGTGGTCATGGTTTCCAAATAGTGGATAGTTCTAGCTTTGGACATCATCAGACGTTGAGACAATTCAGATACGTCATGCTTATTATCTTCACCCAAAGCCTGCAAAATATTGAACACTTTCAATACCGAAGAAACTTGTTCAGGTTGCGTTGCTTTTTCTGTCATAACTTTTTAACTATTTATTAATAACTTTACTTATTGTACCAGCTTTGCATTCAACTAACATTAATTTTAAAATGGTATTTTGATTATGAAAAACAGCAGTTGTAGAGCAAAAGTTAGAACTAAGTAGAAATTTTTGAAATGGCCTTTCATTTTTAATTGATGGTCAAATTTTTTTTTGCTATGTTTACTACACATGATGATCAGGAAGCTCTTGATCATATTCAATTAGGTACGTTGAGGAAAAAGTAATGATTCTTGATTCATTTGATGTAAAAGGTAAAGTTGCAATCGTAACTGGTTGTGACACAGGTCTAGGTCAAGGTATGGCTTTGGGCCTTGCACAAGCAGGTTGTGACATCGTTGGTGTTAACATTGTAGAACCAACAGAAACGATCGAAAAAATTGAAGCAACTGGCCAAAAATTCATCGACATTCGTGCGAACCTAATGAAGCTGGACGACATCCCATCAATCGTTAGCCGTGCTGTTGAAGAACTTGGCCGTATTGATATTCTGGTAAACAATGCTGGTATCATCCGTCGTAACGACGCTATCGATTTCTCTGAGCAAGACTGGGATGATGTTATGAACATCAATATCAAGTCTGTTTTCTTTATGTCTCAGGCAGTTGCTAAGCAGTTCATCGCTCAAGGTAACGGTGGTAAAATCATCAACATCGCATCTATGCTTTCTTTCCAAGGTGGTATCCGCGTTCCTTCTTACACTGCATCTAAGAGTGGCGTAATGGGTGTAACTCGTCTAATGGCTAACGAGTGGGCTAAACACGGTATCAACGTTAACGCTATCGCACCTGGTTACATGGCAACCAACAACACTGCAGCGCTACGCGCAGATGCAGAACGTAACCAAGCGATCCTAGAGCGTATCCCTGCAGACCGTTGGGGTACTCCGGAAGATCTAGCGGGTCCATGTGTATTCCTGTCTTCTAAAGCTTCAGATTACATCAACGGCTACACTATCGCTGTTGACGGTGGTTGGTTAGCGCGTTAATCCACTTAGGATTAGAGATAACTGGAGAAAGTGGTTATTTGTAATCACTTTCTCTAATCTTAGAGTCGCCCTATGATGTTAGTTCTAAGCGTTGACACACAGTGTTTAGAGCTAACAATATAGTTACGTTAACGTTAGTGAGCTTCGGGGTTACTACCCCATCCAGAAGACAGCTAAGAGTTTCAATAATATACGCAACCATGGTTGCAGGAGAATATGATGAAAATTGCATTGATGATGGAAAACAGCCAGGCTGGTAAAAACGCAATGGTTCTTAATGAACTGAATACTGTTGCGGGCCCTCTTGGTCACGATGTATTTAACGTTGGTATGAGCGACGAAAACGATCATCACCTAACTTACATCCACCTTGGTATCATGGCTAGTATCCTTCTTAACTCTAAAGCTGCAGACTTCGTTGTTGCAGGCTGTGGTACAGGTCAAGGTGCAATGATGTCTCTTAACGCACACCCTGGTGTAATTTGTGGCTACTGCCTAGAACCATCTGATGCTTTCCTATTCAACCAAATCAACAATGGTAACGCTATTGCTCTTGCATTTGCTAAAGGCTTCGGCTGGGCTGGTGAACTGAATGTTCGTTACATGTTCGAAAAAGCATTCACTGGTGCGCGTGGCGAAGGTTACCCTAAAGAGCGTGCTGAACCACAACAACGTAACGCAGCTATTCTGAGTGATGTTAAAGTTGCTGTAGCTAAAGACAATTTCCTAGACACTCTACGTTCAATCGATCAAGAGCTGGTAAAAACAGCTGTTGGCGGCGCTCGTTTCCAAGAGTGTTTCTTCAATAACTGCCAAGACGCAGAAATTGAAGCTTATGTTAAGTCACTAATCGCTTAATTGAGAGATAATCATTTATCGGGAATAGATGATTTTAAGCCAACCAGTTCTGGTTGGCTTTTTTCGATTAAATTTGGTCGATATTTTTATTTAAATATAAAGAGACTGCTTTTTATAACCTGATCTCTTTATTTCCCCAAACTCCCATTGCCACCGCCTAATAACGAATAGCGCAGTGACGATAAGTAAGGGGGAGACTTTTGCTTATGCTTTCATTACGTGTAGAGATAGCGTCGATACTCGTAATACATACGGAGTTATCCTATGAACCAAATCAATAAAGTTGCGATCATCGGCGAATGCATGGTCGAACTAAGAAAAAATGAAGGTGCTGTTGAACAAGGGTTTGGTGGCGATACTTTAAATACTGCGGTTTATCTTTCTCGACTGACTCAGTCTGCGGGGGTTGAAACCTCTTACGTAACGGGCCTTGGCAAAGATCCCTTCAGTGCTGAAATGCTATCGGCATGGCAGCAGGAAGGTCTAAACACTGAGATGGTATTTCTATCTGACACTAAACTGCCGGGAATCTATACGATTCAGACTCGTGAAGATGGTGAAAGAAGCTTCTTCTACTGGCGTAATGACGCTGCAGCTAAATACTGGCTACGTGATGTTCAACTCGAAGAACTGGAAAAGCAGCTTTGTGAACATCAAATGATCTACCTAAGTGGTATTAGTGTTGCCATTCTTCCCGAAGACTGCCTGAAGTCTTTAATCGAAGTTCTTACAAAATGTCGCGCAAAAGGCGTTAAAATCGCTTTCGATAACAACTTCCGCCCTGCTCTTTGGTCTTCACTTGAAGATGCAAAACAAGTGTACACTGAGATCCTAAAAATCACGGATATTGCTTTCCTGACTTTCGATGACGAAATCCTTTTATGGGGCGACAGCGAAGAAAAACAAGCAATTGAGCGAACTCAAGGCTTCGGCGTTGACGAAATCGTTGTTAAACGTGGCGCAGATGCTTGTTTCGTGGTGACTAATGGCGAACAAGTTACCGTTGCAGCAAATAAAATTTCAAATGTCATTGATACTACAGCAGCCGGCGACTCGTTTAGCGCTGGTTACTTAGCAAAAAGAATTCTTGGAGGCAGCGAAGAAGAGTCTGCTTCTTCCGGTCACTTAG
>Ga0075011_10000502_pt1 | contig 20795 bp, 11 predicted proteins | sample TARM_MetaG_T_14_FD_72354 | JGI IMG/M metagenome (GOLD analysis project Ga0075011, IMG submission 72354) | Freshwater microbial communities from Pennsylvania, USA, analyzing microbe dynamics in response to fracking - TARM_MetaG_T_14 | ecosystem: Environmental > Aquatic > Freshwater > River... | reverse complement strand
AGTAAAAAGGGGCTTATAGTGGAAGTCACATATGATATTTCAGTAGCATGGTTTACACCAACGGCATGGGGTGATGCATTACCGTTAACAGTAACCCGAACCGTCAGAACCCAGTATAAACCACTTTTTTAAAACCAACTTTAAGCGTTTTAATGCATACAAAAGGGCTAGTGTCAATGGTTCAATGCATTAAAAACTGGGCAAAAATAATATTAAGAAAGTATTAAGCTATTCCCTGAAACTGTGATATAATGGGAATCGGACTTGATATGGAACGATGGCAATTGCCCCTCTTCGCGGTATGAAGAGGGGATGCTGTGAAGCAAATGCAAATGGCGTGCTATACTAGGTTCATAGAAAGGAAACAGTGACATGGTAGTCAATAAGAAAAATCTAATAAATAAACGGATACGGAGCATCCTTGTAGGAGCGCTCTTTGTAGGAAGCCTGATGCTGGTCACACCAGTCGATGCAGCCGGGATTACAGCTGGAGTCATGAACACGACAAAAGGCAGTACCAATAACCACTTTGTCGTGAATGTCGCCGGAGTCAAAGCAACCAGTGGCATACAAACAATTGACTGTGATGTATGGAGTGCCAATAACAGCCAGGATGATTTAAAGAACTATGTGCTGGACCCTTCCGGGGGCGACGCTTATAAGAAAGAAGTGAGCATTGCCGATCATCATAATGATAATGGATTTTATTATGTGACAATCTATGCCACCGATGGTGGTGGTGGCCGCGAAAAGATTGGCGATACCTATGCATTATTAGAAAAACAATTAGTGGCGTGGCAGGAGTGGCAATTAACTGGGACCACAATTAATTCAATCATGTATCAAGCAAACCTCAACACCACCGGTAAAATAACACCAAACATTGAAGCAAACAATTCGGATTCACAACTTAAATCTGGTTACGGATTTTCGTTAGATGTCAGTTCACAAACAACCGTCAGCGACACCTTACCAGCAGACGGAACAGCAACCGCACCACAGAACATCAACACGATCTTCCCTGAGTTTAATTATAAAGACGGGATCGGTATCGGGGGTGTGAAAAGTTCATATAACCGCTTGGGTGTGGTTGGTGCTTACACCGCCAATGCCAACATCGTATCGTCGGTGATGAATTTTAAAGCAAACGAATTTTCATCGAATAAGAGCCAGGTGCATTTTACACCGATCTGGTATCCCGATGGAACGGAGTATAAAATCGGAGTTGAGGTATTTGACGCATGGACCCCAGGGGGGATGTTGTCATCCAATACCACACCGAGTATCAATATCGACAGCCAGGTCTATGATGACTGGCATATTGCACCGATATTATAAGATTGTTAAAAAGTTGGAAACAAATTAATATATAGCCCTTAAAAGGGTAACAAAGGAGGGAACGCATATGGCAAAAATGATTCAAAACATTGCAGACAGCCAATTTATACTGTGGCTGCAGGAAACAACCATAAAGCAGAGGATTGTGCTGGGAATCAGTGCAGTAACGGTCTTGCTCTTGGCAACCTTTGGCATTTACCAGATGTTTAAACCGGCAGAAGCCAACGCAACGGATAGTACAACAAAAGCAGAGGTTAAAGTCGAAGAGATTGATGGGATGAAGTCGAACATCTCGACAACCAGCAATGATGCAAATGTCAATGCGATTCCCTCGACTTATGACCCGACCACATCACCGACTTATAACAGACCAACAGGGGAATCAAATGTTGCGACGGTAGAAGTACCGGCAGCGGATGATAACACCTATGAGTATGGCTCGGATGGTGCGATTTATGAAGGATCGGATGAAGGATATGTAGATCCTACCCCAGCACCGGTATATGAACCGGCTCCAGCGAATGCGGGTTGGGATGGAAATTTAAACATCCCAGATGGCGATTCAACTGGAGCTTCTGGAAAACCGATATTCGGAAATGAATAGATTTGATTGAGAGGAAAATAATCATGAAAAGAATAATCAAAACAATAGGTATGGTAAGTATTCTCATGTTATTGGGTATTGGTAATTCAGTATTAGCGGCAGATGATATTCAAATTATAAAATCTGGAAATATAGAATATCGAACCCAGATAGAAAACATAGGCTGGCAAGAATGGAAGGGCGAAGACGAACAAAGCGGCACATCAGGAAAAGGTCTTAGGTTAGAAGGAATTGAGATCAAGGTCACGAATCTTCCGGACAAAACTCATCAGGTCGGTGTTCGATACAAGACCCATGTGCAAAACATTGGCTGGCAGGATTGGGTTGAAGATAGCAAAACCAGTGGAACTGTCGGTAAGGGATTGCGACTTGAAGCCATTCAGGTCGAACTAACTGGAGCTGATGCAGACAAGTATGACGTTTACTATACAGTTCACGCGCAAAACGTTGGTTGGCTGGGCTGGGCAAAAAATGGTGAAAGTGCAGGCACTGCTGGTTATGGCTATCGTTTGGAAGCAATCCAGATTCAGTTGAAACAAAAATCTGAAACATCTCCAGTTGATGATAAATATGTAGCCTTCAAGGAATATGCACCAGGTTCATCAAGTGGCGGTAATACTGGCAATTACAACAATGATCTGAATATCCCAGATGGCGATCCCACTGGATCGACCGGCAAACCGATATTTGGTGATGAATAATGCAATTCTCGGAAGGAACTTTGTTCCTTCTTTTTTAAGGAGATTAAGATGAAACAATTTAAAAAAGCAATAGGCATAATAAGTGTACTCCTGTTATTAGGAACGAGCAATGCAGTTATGGCCGCAGAGGAGATTAAAATAATTAAATCAGGGAACATCGAATATCGGACTCATGTTCAAAATGAAGGCTGGCAGGAATGGAAGGGTGAAGGCGAACAGAGCGGAACTTACGGACAGTCTTTACGTTTAGAAGGAATTGAAATTAAGGTCACGAATCTTCCAGATAAAACCCATCAGGTTGGCGTTCAATACAAGACCCACGTGCAAAACATTGGCTGGCAGGATTGGGTAGAAGATGGTGAAACAAGCGGTACGGAAGGTTTAGGATATCGACTCGAAGCCATCCAGATCGAACTAACGGGAGCTGATGCGGATAAGTATGATGTCTATTATTGCGTCCATGCTCAAAACATTGGAACGTTAGGCTGGGCAAAGAATGGTGAAAGCTCTGGTACAGCAGGTTATGGATACCGGCTGGAAGCTATTGAATTACAATTGAAACAAAAATCAGAAGCAGCGCCTCTATCATATAGTCGCAAAGCATTCTATAACTATTCAGTAGACGGGTTTAGTTTTATGCCAACAGGTGATGGAAATTGGCAAGAAGGGGATTCGACCGGAGCAACCGGTAAACCAATTTTTGGAGATAAATGAAAAATGCAACTTTAAGAAGGGACTCATGGTTCCTTCTTTTTTTGTGCTGAAAAACGGAAAAGAAAGAAAAGAAAGGAAAGGAAAGGGGAAGAAATGATAAAGCGGACAAAAAAAGTGATTACACCGATCGTTAAAGCCATCATTTTACTGAGTATCGTACTTAGTGTAATACTACCAGGATCAGTCAGCGCAATGGAGGATAACTCCAGCTCCGTTCCTGGTAACCCGGTCTATACAGATGATGCGTTTTACTACAGTGATCAATACATGTGGAAGGTATCATTGTTTGTGGCCAAGTCAGATACCGTTTATCTCAAAGAAGGTGAAGATGCCAAAATGAGCGACTTCTACCGTATTGGCGATGATGCCGTATATATATCACCAGTGAATAGCTGGGATGGATGGCTTGCTGGTAAACGACCATCAAGTCCCATCACAGAAATCTACTATTCAAAAGATAACAAGGTGGACACCTTGCTTCAACTTCAATCAAATGGAAATAACGTTGAAGCACTTCCGAATGTAGAATTGACAGATGTCAGTGGTGTAAATATGTTTAAGGACTCATCTGTTCCTAAGGTCCCCCAATTAAACGATGGGGATGTCTACGACAATGGCGTAATCGTCAAAGATCCCGACATGGTCGGTGATATTACTAAAGTAAAGCAATATTTTAATAACGATATCTTCGCATATCAAGTATTAAATTATTTCGCCAATAAAAACGGCAAAACTCCAGAAGAATACATCAAAACCTTTTCCTTTACCATCAATGGCGAAACACGTGATGGTTGGAATCCGGCAGGTATACTACCAAAAACATCGGAAGATGTCAACAACAATGGCAGTGTGCAATCTAACACCACCAGCCAGGTCCAATGGCTCGTCGTCTATGAACCCGTATCAATCGTCTATGTCAAAGACACCTCCGCCCCCTTCGAAGCCTACTACGGCTATGCACTATCTGCAACCGACTTTGCCGTGATGCAGGTCAAACACCAGATGGACTGGCGCTACGACGAAACCCGCTGGTCAGCATGGGCAGGAAAACAACCCGATGCCTGGAAACCCAATGGCGACCGCCAACATGTCTCGCGATTAGCCTTTTTACTAATGGGGAACTCCGTCATTACGGAAAAAGACTGGTATGGACTAGCCAAAAGCCAAAACTGGCCCGATCCCAACGCAGCAGTCCCCCATAATCGCTGGTATTCCAATGATCAGATCCGCTATGGCGGCTGGGGCATGGCACGACTCAAAGCCCCTGTTGCAGCCAAAACAAAACCGACGAATCAGGATTACCGACCCGATACCGATATCATTTATTCCTGTCAGATCTTTAGTAACAAACAAGCCGGGGATGGCGGAGAAGATGATAAGATCACCGTCACCTATAACATAAACGGAGAAAACTTTGTCGATAAAGTTACCGTACCCGTGGGATCAGAAGCCACCAGCTATTTTAAGTGGCGTACCCCCAATGATACCACCGTCACGCACTATGAACTGACCATTACGGTATCACCTTACCCCGAGGCAACCATCGGCAATATCGAACCCTACTATACTACCACCGAGCCAAAAAACATCTTTGGTGGAAATGAGTATGTTAAAAAGATCTTAACCGTGCGCCCGATTTCAGAAATTACACCACCGGATCCCAAAGTACACGACAAACTCCCGGCAGATTTTAATGATGGCTTGGTCCCACCAGTTCCTAATGAGGACGAAACGGTTCCAAAAGAAACCGGCGTGGCAGAAGTGATCAATTTTAACTTTGTGACCCCAGGTCCTTTTTACAAAGACGAAACGGTTAAAGTCGATGTAATCACCAATAAAGATACCGAGTTTATCACGCTGTATAACAAAGACAAAAATACGACGATGCAAATAACGCCGCAAAGCATTGGCCAAGGTATCTTAGAGAGTATTAAGCCACAAGATGGCACAGATAATCAGATCTGGACACTAACAATTAAACCCGAAGAATTGGGGCTCAACCAGTATGCAGCCACTCCATCTAATAGCCTTATGGGATCAGGAGAGGAAAAATTACTGGATATAATTGTAGCGGTTGATCCAGATAACCCCACAATATATTCCGTTGTTATATCGCCTTTAAAAGCCTTATACACCCTATTCGAAGAAGTCATCCCGACACCCCTCACCTATGATGTCTACTTCGAAACCAACGGCGGTAACGCCATCGACACCCAACACGTCGATTACAATAACCTGGTCGAACAACCCAGTAACCCCAACAAAGAAGGATATACTTTCCAGGGCTGGTACAAAGATCCCGACTTCAACTATGTCTGGGATTTTGACACCGAAAAAGTGATGGGTATTTCGACAATCTACGCAAAATGGTCGCTTAACACCTATCAAGTCCAATTCGACCCCCAGGGTGGCACCAGCACATATACCCCTGTAACAGCCACCTATGGATCAAACGTGGCCAAACCCACTGATCCCGTTCGGACTGGCTATACTTTCATGGGATGGTTCTCCGATGTGACCTGTGAAATTCCCTGGAACTTTGATCTTAACACCGTCAAAGCAAACACCACCATCTACGGAAAATGGGATGCATTAGCTTATACCGTCACCTACAATACCCAGGGTGGTGGCACCATTACCGAACAGGAAGCCAATTACGATGCCCTGATCATTGCTCCCACACCGCCGCAAAAAACCGGATACGCTTTTGCCGGCTGGTACAAAGATGCAGGCTGCACCAATGTCTGGACCTGGGCCAGCGACCGGGTAAAAGGAGATATGACCCTCTATGCGAAATGGGTAGTCAACATCTATACCCTGACATTTGACGCCATGGGCGGCAGTGCCGTGGCACCACAAAGCATTCAGCATGACAGTCTGGCCACTGCCCCGGCCAATCCGGTTCGCACCGGGTACACCTTCGGCGGCTGGTTTAGCGATGATGCCTTCATCAATGGATGGGATTTTGCCACCAATCGTGTCGGCAAAGACATGACCCTTTACGCCAAATGGACTGCCGACGAAGCACGAATTGAGTTTGTGTCAAACGGCGGGAATGCCATCGCTCCGATGGTCGCAACTACCGACGCTCTGATAGTCAATACAGCGATGCCACCGATTGCCAAAGACGGCTATCTCTTTAATGGCTGGTATGCTACAGCAGACTTCAGCGGTGATGTGGTGACCTCATTGCCGGGGAAATACCCGATCGGGACAACTACTTACTATGCCAGCTTTACAATTAACAAGTACGCCATCGTCTTTATGGAAAACGGCGGCTCTGACGTGGCTAATCTGAATCAGGATTATAATACCCTGATCGTTGCACCCACTACGACCCGAACCGGATATACCTTTGCTGGCTGGTTCCGGGATGCCGAACTGACATCGCCCTGGAATTTTGCCACCGATAAGATAACCGGAGCAACAACACTCTATGCCAAGTGGCAGATCAACAGTTACACCGTTACCTTTGAGGAAAACAGCGGCAGTACCGTAACCGATCTGACCCAGGACTTTAACACCCTGATCGTCGAACCGACGATTAGCCGCTACGGCTATACACTGGATGGCTGGTATAAGGATGCCGGCTTTACCCAGAAATGGGATTTTGCAGTGAACACGATCCAGGGCAATACCACCCTGTACGCCAAGTGGATGGAAGATGTCTTCCGCGTCGGGGATCTGTTCCCGGATACGAACCTGGCTGAAGCAGTCCGGGTAGAGATGAACAAACGTCCGGAACGGATCAGTAATCCCCTGACCAGCATTACCTCAAAAACCGTGGTACAGGCGGATCTGGATTATGTAACCAACCTGGCAGCTGCCGGTAAATCAATTGCGACCATTGAGGGAATTGGTCAACTAAAGAATCTGGCCACCCTGGATCTGGGCAATAACAGCATTAGCAGCTTACCGGATGAATTGGGATCGCTGACCAAACTGACCAATCTGAACCTGAGTGACAACAATATCAGTGCTGTGCCGGATTCGTTCTATCTTTTAAATGAGCTGACGGATCTGAATATGGCTGGTAACAGTATCACCAGCTTATCGGATAAAATCGGGTATCTGGTTAAATTAAAGACGCTTAATCTCAGTGGGAATGCCTTAACGGGGTTGCCGGCGACTTTATGGGACTTGACAGAACTGACAGAATTAAGTCTCAGTGGGAATGCGATTACTACGGTATCGGATGAGATCGGGAATCTGACGAAATTGACGGATCTGGATATCTCCAGTACCGGCCTGACGGCAATCCCGGCTTCGATTGGGAATCTGACGAATCTGGTGAGCTTAAATGCCAGTAACAACAGCATCGGCTTTATGCCATCGTCGTATGGGACCTTGACACAATTAAAGACCTTTAATTTCAAACATAATGCCATTACCTATCTGCCGTATGCAGCGGCACAGGGATGGGTGGCAGTGGAAACCCTGGATCTGTCGGAAAACCAGCTGGCGTCGTTGCCGGTATCGGTGGGATCGCTGACCAAGGTAAAATCCTTTAATCTATCGAACAACAATCTGAGTATCTTGCCGGATGCCTTAACGGGCCTGGCTACCTTGCAGGATCTGAATTTATCGAATAATGCGGGAATCAGCAATTTACCCCTGGCCATGGGCAACTTAACCGGGCTGACGCAATTGCGTGTTACCGGAACCGGAGTGACCCAGCTGCCGTTATCCCTGAAGGGAAAAGCGGGTATTACGGTTGATCCGAGTGGGCTGCCTTACGGCTACACGGTTTCTTATGACTCTAAAGGGGGATCGGCTGTGGCTGCGGCTGCTGCGGATTTCGATACGACCCTTACAAAACCAACGGATCCGACCCGAACGGGCTACAATTTCTATCAGTGGACCCGGGATAATGAGGGAACGACGGCCTGGGATTTCTTGAGTGAGCGGGTACAGAACATCATGACGCTTTATGGCCAATGGCTGGCATTGCCGGCGAAGATTACTTTTGTCGAAAATGGCGGGAGTGAGATTCCTGATATGAATGGCTATACGGATGGGGAGATTGCTCCTACGACATTACCAAGTGTGGAGCGCACCGGGTATTCTCTGGCGGGATTCTTTGACAATGCCGGATTTACCGGAACGGCTTTAACGGCTTTACCGAACAAGTATCCGATTGGTACAACGACCTATTACTTGAACTGGACGGCTAACCCTTCTGTGATTGTCTTTGAGGAAAATGGTGGGGATGCGGTTGTGGATTTAAATGGTGTCACGGATCAGGTACTGAGTCCAACGACCATGCCGACAGTAACCCGTTTGGGTTATACGTTTAAGGGCTGGTTTGCGGATGCTGATTTCAGCGGCTCGGAAGTGACACAATTGCCGGGGACTTATCCTCCGAAGGCGACGACGACTTACTATGCGAAGTGGGAAGCGAATCCATCAACGATTACATTTGAGGAAAACGGCGGCTCGCTGGTCACTGATTTAACGGGTTTGGCAGGTGGCTCTATTAGTCCGACGACCTTACCGACGACCACGAAAGCCGATTGCTCGTTTGCCGGCTGGTATGATAATGCGGCCTTTACTGGCGATGCACTGACGAAGCTGCCGGATAACTATCCAGCTGGTGGGGCGACCTACTATGCAAGATGGCAGGCGACGGTGACGTTTGATGTCCAGGGCGGCAGTGCAGTTGATGCGATTACGGCTGATTGTGGAAAAGTTATGACGGCACCGTCTTCACCGAGTCTGGATGGCTATGTGTTCAAGGGCTGGTTTAAAGACAGTGCCGGAACGAATGCCTGGAACTTTGCCAGTGATGTGGTTAATCAAAATGTGACGCTTTATGCGATGTGGGAAGAGGGCCTGCCAGGGCCGGAAGTACCGCTGGAGCTTTGGAGCTGGGAACAGATTAACCGGATTGCGGAGCTGGGGCTGGGTGAGTCCTACTTTGTGGTGGGTGAGGAAAAGAACATCACCTTATCAACCGGGGAAGTGCTGACGCTTCAGATCTATGGGTTTAATCATGATCAGCTGGCGGACGGGACAAGTAATAAGACGAATATTACGTTTGGGCTGAAGAATTTGATGTTGGATACACATTATATGAATCCAATTAATAACTATGATGGTTGGGAAGGCTCAGATATGCGTGCATATCTCAACGGTGTTACGACAACTTACCAAAACACTAGTTATGCGACAACATCGATATACGCAAAGTTACCGGCGGATCTTAAAGCATCCATTACACCGGTCAAAAAATATACATCTGGTGGCAACAACAATCCGTCTCTGATAACATCAACTGACAATTTATTCCTTTTCAGTGAAGAAGAAGTTGGTTTTGGTAACCTCTCTAATTCGACACCAGGAGAAGGAACCTGTTATCCTATCTTTACAAATAATGCTTCAAGAATAAAACGTTATCCGAATAATAATGCCGGCTGGTGGTGGCTCCGTACCGCGATCCATGATAGCAACAATTATTTCTTAGGGGTCAACTCCGGCGGCGGTATCCTTGGCAGCACTCCTAACAACACTGATGGTAGGGTGGCTTTCGGCTTCGCCATCGGCAACGCCCCTACAAACACCTACCCCATCACCTACAACACCAACGGCGGTAGTGCCATTGCATCAACGACAGCAACCCTCAACACCCTCCTGACCAAGCCCGCTGATCCGACAAAATCCGGATTTACGATAGTTGGCTGGTATAAGGATGCCGGGTTAACACAGTCATGGGATTTTGCCAATGACAAGATAACAGGGGCGACGACGCTGTATGCGAAGTGGGGGGCGACGATTACATTTGATTCACAAGGGGGATCGGTTGTTTCGCCACTGGTGACCGAGTGTAATAAGACTTTCAGCGCTCCGGCATCACCATCGAAAGATGGATGGGTATTCAAAGGCTGGTACAAAGAAGCGGGCTGTTTATCGGCCTGGAACTTTGCAGTGGATCAGCCGACCGGTAACCGGACGCTGTATGCGAAGTGGGAAGCTGGATTGCCCGGGCCGGAAGTGCCGCTGGAGAACTGGTCTTGGGATCAGATTAATCGGGTGGCGGAGTTGGGGTTAGGCCAGAGCTATTTTGACATAGGAGAGACGAAAAATATTGTGGTGAATGGGGAAACATTGACGCTACAGATTTATGGGTTTAATCATGATGTGCTTGCCGATGGTAGCGGGAATAAGACCAATATTACTTTTGGGCTTAAAAATCTGATGAGTGAAATAAAAGTGGTAGCGACAAATACTGTGGGTGGTTGGTCATCATCAACAATGAGATCATGGCTGAATACTGATTTATTTAATAACATGCAAACAGATGTTAGTAATAAGATAAAAAATGTAAATAAATTATCTTCAGGTGGTTATCATGAGCAAGTTATAAAAACAATATCTGATAAAATATTTTTGTTTTCTGAGGTTGAACTGTTTGGATCAAATGAAAATTCTTTAGCTGGTGAAGGGTTTAAGTATCCTTTGTTTTCCAATAATAGTAGTCGAATAAAGAAGTTAAGTAACGGAAGTGGAACACCATATCATTATTGGACACGCTCACCTTTGCCGTCGACCGTTCCTTATTATATGAATGCCTCAGATGTAGGTAATAGTCAAGTGTATAGTTCGGATATGAGACGTGGCGTTTGTTTCGGCTTCGCCATCGGCAACGCCCCCACCAACACCTACACCGTCACTTACAACTCCAACGGTGGTACAGCAGTTGCATCAACGACCGCAACCCTTAATACAACGATTTCGGCACCAACAGCACCGACCAAAGCGAATGCGATTTTCGACGGGTGGTATAAGGATGCTGGGTTGGTGAGTAAGTGGGCTTTTGCGAGTGATAAGGTGACCGGGGCGACGACGCTCTATGCGAAGTGGAAGACATTGCCGCCAATCGGTAATTCGTTAAGCTCCTATACATGGGAAGAAATTGCTCTGGTTGCGGAATTTGGACTTGGTGATGATTATTGGAATGTTGGGGACACGAAAAATCTAACGCTAAGCTCAGGAGAAACAATTACTATGCAAATATATGGATTCGACCATGATAACTTGCATAGTAGTGTTGGGAAGGCGAATATAACTTTCGGGGCACTATCTCCAGGAACACTAAAAGGTGTAATGAATACAACAAATACAAATGCTGGAGGATGGGGGTCTTCTTATATGAGATCCTATTTAAACACATCATTTATGAACCTCTTGCCGTCAGATGTCAAACCACATATTAAAACAGTAAAAAAAGAGTTTAGTCCAAAAACTGAGTCTTGGTTTGGGGATTGGTATCCTGCCGGTATTCGAATATCACCTGATAAAGTGTTCTTGTTATCAGAAAAAGAACTGATGGGTCACGCGAACCCCTATAAATTTGATGAAGGTACAAAGTATAGTATATTTTCAATAAGCGGGAGAAGCAGAGGAAACAGTCTCTATTGGTTAAGATCGCAAGTTGACGATAGGGGTGGATTAAGAGTAAATCCACAAAATACGGTCAACGGATTCCTTTATGTTAGTGAAACATGGATTAATGCAGATTATACATGGCATCAAACACACGCAAATGTTGAACACAGTATAGTTTTTCTTTTTTGTTTTTAGTAGAAACGTGAAAAGCGGGACGATATGCGCCGGGTGAGGGTGCGAGATACGCAATCTTCACAAACGATGCAAGTCAAATTAAAAAGCTGAGCAATGGAACAGGTGCTGCTGGCTGGTGGTGGCAACGCTCCCTATCAACATGGTACAACAATTCATTCGCGGCTGTTGCAAAAAACTGGAGTTTTCAACCAACCGAATGGAGCATACGTAGATTTGGCGATAGCCTTCGGCTTCAGTGTCTAAAAGTCAAATAAAAACCAGAAAGGAGCACACATGAAACCACTCCCTCGAAACGCAAGACACCCGCCTTAACCCAACTAAAATTCACATTCAACCCCCGTCCCATCACAGGACGATGGTACAGCCACCCTGCGGGGTGGCGACCACGATCGCCCTGATCACACCTAAAATCCGGAATTGACACGAACTGGCCCAGTGTGATAATATAAACTAAAATAACTGTAATCTCAAGGATCGCCCTTCCGGAGCATCGCCCTTCCGGAGCGGTCCTTTTTTCATGCAAAAAACCAAAATGAAAGGAAAAGACAATGCAAAAAACAAAGCAGATCCTCCCCGATATCCTGTCCATTTCAATTCAAATAACCCGTGGCCACGACATGCAAGAATGGCACAAAGAAAATGTAGCGCCCGGATATGCCCTTGAAGTATTAAAAGAAGTCGAAGCATCCATCAGAAGAAATCAACCACTGAGAAATCCAGAAACCCTTACCGAAGAAATGCGCTGCAACACCTGCGGCAACATCATCGATCCGAACGATAACTACTGCCCCTCCTGTGGCACCTGCCAGGAAAAATAAGAAAAGCTCTTGTAAGGTCTTCTCCCACTAACAACGAGAGGACCTTTTTTAATTGAAACAATAACCCCCAACATCGAGAAAACTGGGATTGCCTTTAAAAACAATGATAAAGTCACCCTTTACATAAAAAAACAAAAAAAACGACGAAACACATACGCCCGAAAGGGCTTTTTTAAATTGAATAATAACATGCAACCAGAACCGAAAGGAGTACCAAATGAAAAGAAAGCAAACCATCGTCCTCGTATTCATGCTGCTGCTCGGCATGCTACTCATGCCCCTGAGCGTCTTTGCCGAAGACCCGGCCAATATCACCATCACCATCCACACCAACAAAGACGTGGATCAGCTGGTGATGAACTCCGGAATGGGTGAATTCCTCGTCACCCCACACACTGAGTATAGTGACGAAGAACAAAAAGGCAACAACCAGGCAATGGACATGAATGGCGACCTAAAAGTCGATCAAACCGATTATGATATCCTTAAAGCCCACGTTGATGGCGGATGTAAAGACTATACTGCCACTGTTCGATGTAGCCATTGTGGAGCAAATGATATTAATGGCGATGGTAAAATTGATCAGGCTGATCTGGATATGCTAAAAAGCCATTTGGATGGCAAATGCCAGCTGGCAGACTGCTATTTCCACGGTACCCGAATTAATCGCGAAATCGATCCCGATGATCCAAACAAATACATCTGGGCCTTTATATACACACCGACAATTGCCGGTACCGACAATATCACCTTCAAGCCACAGTCAATGACCACCACCGGCACCCGAACCGGGGCAACAAAGGCTGTTGAAATCAAAGCCGAAGAATATAAAAACCCGGAAATTATCAAAAGTTGGACTGACCCTAAACAGGACAAGTACCTGATCAATTCCACGGTGGAACTATTTGCGGTGACACCCTTAGAAACCGATCAAGTGACGTTTACTACCGTCCAGGGAACCTTTGTGATTAAAGCACCGGATTCCATTAATTACGACAAGTGCGAAAAAACATGGAAAAAAACCTTGGTGGTTAATCAGGCTGGCGTTCAGAACTTTACCGTTACCGCCCAGGGTGAACAATCCAATAACACTTATAAGTCGACAAAAACACCATTTAAATATACTGAACGTATCGTTGATCCCAAAGTCACCAGTACCAACCGCAACGTTCAGACCCATTCCTATTCCTGGACGACATCAACAACCGATGCTGAAGGTAACGTAAGCACCTCGACCCACACCACCTACTGGTACACCATCACCGTCACCGCCGTTGCAAACGCTGATACGGATTATGTGGTGTTTAATACCCCGGGCGGCCAGGTAACCGCCACCACCTATTATCAATCCGGAAACAATCGCAATTTTAGCACCTCATGGACATCCTCTAGCAGTGGAGATAGCGCCTCATCCTCTGCCTTTGCCACCATCGGAGAGAAACCGGTTGTAAAATACAGCTACATCGTGACCTTCGATCCCCAAAACGGTAGTAATATGGCACCAGTCACCGTGGAATATGACAAAAAGATCAGCAAACCAACCGATCCGGTCCGTTACGGCTTTACCTTCGGCGGTTGGTTTAGAGAAGCCCGCTGCATCAATAGCTGGAATTTCGGCGCCGATACCATTCGCAGCACCACCGTGCTCTACGCCAAGTGGACCCGCAACAACTACACTATGACCTTTAACCCCAACGGCGGCAGTACGATGATGCCGAAATCCGTTCCCTATGACAGCACCTTCAATAGCCCCGGCGAACCAACCCGCACCGGGTATCTGTTCGGCGGCTGGTATAAAGATGCCGGCTGCACCGCAATCTGGGATTTCAGCAGCGATAAAGTCCAAAAAGACACCACCCTTTATGCCAAGTGGATCCCAATTCCATATAAAGTTAATTTTAATAGCATGGGCGGAAACGACATTCCAGCCCGTGCTATCAATTATGATTCCTTAATCACCTCACCACCAACACCGACCTTAACCGGGTATGCATTTGCGGGATGGTATAAAGACATCAACCTAACCCAACCCTGGAACATGGGCAGCGACCGGGTTAAAACCGCGATGATGCTCTATGCCAAGTGGACGGTCGGTCAGTACGATGTTAATTTCAATTCCCAGGGCGGATCCGCCGTTACCAAGGCCACCGTAAATCATAACGCCGTGGTACCTAAACCAACCAATCCAACCCGATCCGGGTATACCTTCGGAGGTTGGTTCAAAGAAGCAACCTGTACCAATCCCTGGCGATATGATGCCTTTACCCTAACTGCACCAATGACCCTGTACGCTAAGTGGACGGCGGATAAATCCAATCTCGTCTTTGACAGCAAAGGTGGTAGTGGGGTGGACACAAAAGCCGGAGTCACGGATGGAATAATTACCCCAACGACCCTGCCAACGACTACCCGATCCGGGTATACCTTTGGTGGTTGGTATGATAATGCCGCCTACAACGGCTCCGCTTTGACCAAGTTGCCGGATAAGTATCCAGTGGGGACCGTTACCTACTACGCTCGCTGGCATGCTATTGCCGCGACTTTTGTGTTTAACGCCAACGGCGGCAGTGCAATAGCCGATAAAACCGGCGTGACCGATGCCGCAGTATCACCTACTACCTTGCCAACAACCACCAGAGCCGGGTTTGAATTTGGTGGCTGGTATCTGACACCAGATTTCACCACCAGTGTCTTAACCCAGCTTCCTGAAACGTATCCAGTGGGAATCACCACCTTGAATGCCAAGTGGGTAGCACAGAAAGCTTATATTATCTTTAACAGCAATGGCGGAGACTATGTGGCCAAGATGATTGGGAATACCGATGACGCTATCAGTCCGACCACGATGCCAACTATAAGCCGAGGCGGATATACTTTCGCCGGCTGGTTTAATAACAGTGGCTTAACCGGGGGAACCGTTACAGCAAAGCCAAACAAGTATCCGGCTGGAACCACGGAATACTGGGCTAAATGGACGGCGAAAGCGTCAACCATTCAATTTGATACCATGGGCGGAAATCCGGTCGCTGATAAGGTTGGAGTCACCGATCAGACTATCAGTCCGACCACGATGCCGACAGCAACCCGTAGCGGCTATACGTTTACGGGATGGTATACGCAATCAGATTATAATACGGTAAAAACAACCAATTTACCGTCGAAATATCCGATTGATGGGATTACTTATTACGCCAAGTGGTCGGCTAATACGGCGACCATTGAGTTTAATACGAATGGCGGCAGTAGCGTGACTAAGATGGTTGGTGTAACAGACCGACCCATTTATAACACGGATTTACCGATTAATTTAACGAAGACCGGATTTACCTTTGATGGCTGGTATGATAATGCTGCATTATTGGGAACCAAGCTGACGAAGTTGCCGGATATTTATCCGACAGGAACAACGATCTATTATGCGAAGTGGGTTGCAAAACCGTAGGAGTTGCAAACATATTTCACAGGACGATGGTCCAGCCACCCTGCGGGGTGGCGACCACGATCGCCCTGATCACTTACACACCGTTCCTCAATCCTAAAAAACCCGGAATTGACACAAACTACCCATGTGGTATAATAGCAATATCTAAAACTATATCCAAAAGTAAAAACCGCCCAAAACGGCGACAATAACAATCTCTTACCTTACAACGTAACAAACACCACCAGGTGTTCAAAATAAAAACAACGCACCGAGTCAATATCGATGGCTCTTTTTAGTACCATAAAAGTGTAAGTGTTAAGCACATCATTAGTGCTGTAACATTTGCACTTATTTTTTTATAATAAGGGAAGTAATTGGTCTGGCGTGGCGCTTTTTGGATTAACTACATCCGTCATAAAAACCGTCAACCACCCCTTATTATAAGCATTCGATTAAGCAGGTTGGAACTCTTGGATGAGCTTTCGTGTAACGAGCTAAAATGAATTGTAATAAGTGTGGATGGAAACAATTACAAATTTTTTAGAATGTGAGGAATAACGGTCCATGATAAGTGTAGGTATTGATATTTCAAAAGAAAAGAGCACCGTCTGTATTTTAAAACCATACGGTGAAATAATTTCTATGCCTTTTGAAATAAAACATGCAGAAAAAGCATTGTCAGAATTAGCTACAATGCTTTTAAGATTTAACGAAGAAGTTAAAGTTGTGATGGAAGCTACCGGAATCTATCATCTGCCTGTACTTAGTTATTTACAGGAAAAAGGAATTTTTGTGGCAGTGATCAATCCGTTCGAGATGAAACAGTATCGTAATCAGGGACTAAGATCGGTAAAAACAGACAAGAAGGACGCCATTACAATAGCGAACTATGGGATTGATTATTGGTTTCGACTTAGAAAATATGAAGTAACCGAGGAAATTTATCAGGAGCTTAAAATACTGGGAAGACAATATAGTCATTATATGTGTATGAGGATAGAAAGCGTGCAATCATTGACACATTTACTGGATTATACCATGCCGGGTATTAAAGGACTGTTAAAGGGGTGGCAGGATGCCAATGGCAAAGACAAATTATCGGATTTTGTTGAAGCGTATTGGCATTTTGATAACATAACAAAAATGTCGGAAGAGAACTTTGTTAATAGTTATGTGAACTGGGCAAAAGAAAAAGGATACCATCAAAGCCAAAATAAAGCCGTCAAGATTTATTCCCTGGCAAAAGAAGGTATCCCTACACTGTCTGCAGAGATGGAATCAACAAAAATAATGCTACAGCAGGCAGTAAGCGTATTGAAACAAGTCAATACAACTTTAACAATTATTTTAGCACGAATGAAGGATTTAGCCAAGCGATTGCCGGAATACCCCATTGTAAGAGCAATGGGTGGCGTAGGTGATGTATTGGCGCCGAAACTTATTGCTGAAATAGGCGATATAAGAAGATTTCACAGCGGCAAAGCATTAATTGCATATGCAGGCATTGATGCACCACCGTATCAATCGGGACAATTTGTAGGAACTAATCGAAAAATTAGTAAGCGTGGATCATCAACGTTACGAAAAATTGGTTATGAAACTATGCGTGTTCTGAAAACGCATCGTGCTCCTGAAGATAGCGCGGTATATTGGTACATCTTAAAAAAAGAAGCTGAAGGTAAAGCGAAACGGGTAGCAAAAATTGCTGGCCTCAATAAATTCCTGCGAATTTATTATGCAAGGGTAAAAGAAGTATATCAATAAATAAAACGAATACATATCTCAAGGCTGGCTGAATAAATCCAGTCATTTTGTGATGAAATAAAACTGAATAAAAAATAAAAATCTGCTAAAAAAGTTCTTGATTTTTCTTAGCAGGTTTTTATACCCGAAATCGAAAGGAGAACCAAATGAAAATTAACCAACCACCCCAAGCCGGAAAATACGTCAAAACCAAATTCACGTTCATTAACAAGCAAAAGAATCGTGATATCTGGAAACCCGGTGTGATTCTCACCTGTTACGACCACTTTGCCCTGGTTAAATTCGATCATTTCAATAAGTGCTTTGCTTATGATGAGTTGGAAGAGATTAATGAAAAAGAGTATCAACGCTTAATGCAGCGCAATGAGTTTAAAAAATCACTGATCGTTGCGGATGCGTAGGAGGACAGCCATGGAAGGAAAAATATCCTATAAGATTCAATTCAAAACCGGAGCACAACCCCAGGATCCCAAAGCAGTCCTGGCAGAAATTATCCTGATGTTAAAGAAAAACGGTTACACCATGCGGGAGGACTATGAGAAAAAGTGCCAAGAAACCGGCTGCGATCCCATCTGGGCGCGGGACTGCGGCGATTTTTGCATTAAAAACGTTGTGAGTCCGACCAGTTTTATCGAAAGAAACGCTGGCTGTGTGGCCAGCCTTGGCTATCGGGTCGAGTGGCCAACTGCGGAACAGGACATGATTAAGTTGTCGCAGGCATACCCTAACGTCCTCTTCCAGCTCAGCATGCGCGGCATTATCAACACCATCCACTTTATGCCAACCAAACGCTGGTATTACGCCGGTTATTCCCGAGATGTCGAACTGATGCTCCCCATGGATAAATCCAGGGGGTTCTGCACGATAACACCCCGCCTCCCCAGCCAGGTCCGGACTCACGAATGAATCCGGCTTACCGACTGCTATCGGCTTGATGCAAATCGTTTACCCGCATGCGTACCCGCAGCGGGGACGGTTTAAACCGTTCTTGGCTTTCGTCCGACTAACGGCTCTGACCCGCCGCCGAAGCGGCAGGGAGGAAGCGCAGCGGCTTCCACTCGCTGTTTTTGGCTGCCCGCAGACAGTCCGGAACAGGACGGCATCTCGACCTTTTTAAAACTTAAAGGTTTAAAAATTAATATTGTTATAATAATCAGGGTTGTTCTATCTCTAATTAAATCTTAAATACCAAATGTGGCCGCAATCAATTGCGGTTTTTCTTTTTTAAGGGTTTTGAGCTGTTCAAGGGTTTGGTTCATAACCGGTTCGTACACCGCGTACCGGTCTTTGGCCAGGTTAAGATCCAGCCGGTCGTCTTCGACCGAAAGGGCCAGGAAAGCCGAGAACAGATCCCGCTGCATGGTGGTGCCGCAGTTCGGGCAGGTATGCATCCGCTCCGACAGGGCTTTTTTGTGAATCGCCCCACAGATACAGGTCTGGGACAACCGAGTGTGGTAGGTATTGATGGACTGGAATTCCCCGCCCAGCAGGTGGATGCGATCCTTGAGCCGGTTTTCAAAGCTGGCCGGGGCCCGGACCCCGATGGACTTGCCGTACATTTTCTGGAATGCCTTATAACTCAGCTTCTCAGTGGACACTTTACAGCTGTCCCGGACAATCCGGTTGATCATGATCCCATGTAGCTGCTTTCTTCGAGCGGCCAGCCGACGCTGGATATCGGCGATCCGATCTTTGAGTTTAAACCAGGACTTTGACCGGATCCACTTCTTTGCACCTTTTTTAACGGCACCCCGGGAATCATGGTTCTGGGGATTGGCCAGTCGCAGTTTCCGGGCCGCCTGACGCTGGAGCCGCTTGATCTCCTTTGACCGATCAGCCAGCTCGGCACAGAAATAGTCCAGGGTGGCCTGCTTTGCATTGACCGTGGCAATCGTCGATGGCCCAATGTCCAACGCCGTATGCTGATCACCCAGCTTAACCTTCTGGTAGGGGATGCCTTCAAACACGACCTGGAGAAAGAACTTGTCCACGGTGCCGATCCGCCGCATGACCAGCCGGCAGAATTTAATCCGGTGCTTGAGCATATGGGCATGGTAGGGATCGTTCTTGCGAAGCTTGCAGGGAATCACCAGGCTGGCAATTAGCGCCTGATCCTTTGCATAGCGTAAAAAGGTTAAGTTGTCCTTACCTTCCAGTGACACGTACTCACCCTTGCGCTTGAACTGTACCCGCTTCGCTTTGCCAAACGCCAGTTTCTCCACCGCCTGGAAGGCCCGGGTGGACAGCTTCTGCAGGACATGTGTACCGAGCTGGTTTAAAAATTTCGATTCATTCTTACACACCGTACCGAACGCCTGAAGATCGAAGTTGGTGAAGCCGTACTGCTTATTGAGCTGTTTGAAGTTCTCCCGGCGCAGCTTTTTATCAGCATCGGTTTTCTTCGGCAGGGCAACGGTTTGCTGATACAGGGGATCCCGACGGATGGCATCAAGCCGTTTCTTCGCCTCACCCAGCATGGCGTTATAATACAGGCGTCCCAGCTCCATCAGCTTTCGCAGCTCTTTTTCCTGGGGCTTATTGGTCAGTAGCCGCAGCTCATGGATGGCACTGGGGGTCTGCTCTTTTTTTGGCTTAGTCTTAGATTCAGGCTTGTTGATTTTCGCCTTTGCTTTTTTGGCCATGTGGGACTCCTTTCTTTAAAACGCTAAACGCCCTTCTGATTTTCAATGTACTGTTTCACCGCCTCCAGGGTAGCGCCGCCAACGGTGGCGCAGAAATAGCTGTTGGTCCAGAGCGACGGGATCCGGCTTTTCAGCCAGGGAAACTCTTTCCGCAGCAGGTTTGACGACCGGCCTTTCATGGCTTTGATCAGCTTGTTGATACCGTATTGC
>Ga0075011_10000500_pt1 | contig 20849 bp, 16 predicted proteins | sample TARM_MetaG_T_14_FD_72354 | JGI IMG/M metagenome (GOLD analysis project Ga0075011, IMG submission 72354) | Freshwater microbial communities from Pennsylvania, USA, analyzing microbe dynamics in response to fracking - TARM_MetaG_T_14 | ecosystem: Environmental > Aquatic > Freshwater > River... | reverse complement strand
ACCACGCGCCGCGCACCCGTGTACGTCGTCCACTTCACGCAGAAGGACGCCGTCGAGCGTGCGCAGTCGTTGCTCTCCATGAACGTCGCCACCAAGGAGGAGAAGGCGGCGATCGCCGCCGAGCTCGGCGCCTTCCGCTTCGGCACCGGCTTCGGCAAGACGCTCTCCCGGCTGGTCCGCCACGGCGTCGGGGTCCACCACGCCGGCATGCTGCCGAAGTACCGCCGGCTCGTGGAGCGCCTGACCCAGCGCGGCCTGCTCAAGGTGGTCTGCGGCACCGACACCCTCGGCGTCGGCATCAACGTCCCGATCCGCACGGTGCTCATGACCGGCCTGGTGAAGTTCGACGGCGAGCGCATGCGGCACCTGTCGGCGCGCGAGTTCCACCAGATCGCAGGCCGTGCCGGGCGTGCGGGCTTCGACACCCTCGGCGAGGTGCTCGTCATGGCGCCCGAGCACGTCATCGAGAACCGCAAGGCGCTGCAGAAGGCGGGCGACGACCCGAAGAAGCTCAAGAAGATCGTCCGCAAGAAGGCGCCCGCCGGCTCGGTGAACTGGACGGACGCCACCTTCGAGCGGCTGCGTGACGCCGACCCCGAGCCGCTCGCCTCCCAGTTCCGCGTCTCGCACGCCTTGGTCCTCAACGTTCTCGCACGCACCCGCGTCGCTGACGGCGACACGACCGACCCGGTCGACGCCATGCGGCACCTGCTGACCGCCAACCACGACGCCGACGGTGCCCGCGCCGGCCATGTGCGGCAGGTCTTCCGCATCTACCGGTCGCTGCGGCAGGCCGGCGTCGTGGAGCGGGTTCGCGTGCCCGACGCGTCGCGGCCGCAAGGCTGGCGTCCGTCCGTGCGCCTGACCGTGGACGTCCCGCGCGACTTCGCGCTGAACCAGGCCCTGTCGCCGTTCGCACTCGCCGCGATGGACCTGCTCGACGTGGAGAGCCCGGCGCACGCGCTCGACGTCGTCTCCGTCATCGAGGCCACTCTGGACGACCCGCGGCAGATCCTCTACGGGCAGCAGAACGCCGCCCGTGGCGAGGCCGTCGCCGCGATGAAGGCCGAGGGCATCGAGTACGAGGAGCGCATGGCCCTCCTCGAGGACGTGACCTGGCCACGCCCGCTCGCCGACGTGCTCGAGCCCGCCTTCGCCGTGTACAAGCAGACCAACCCGTGGGTCGCCGACGCGGAGCTCGCCCCCAAGTCGGTGGTCCGTGACATGGTCGAGCGCGCGATGACGTTCCCCGAGCTGGTCTCGCGCTACCAGCTCGAGCGGACCGAGGGCGTGGTGCTGCGCTACCTCGCGGACGCCTACCGGGCGCTGCGCCAGGTCGTGCCCGAGGAGCACCGCACCGAGGAGGTCGCCGAGATCGTGGAGTGGCTCGGCGAGCTGGTGCGCGCCACCGACTCGTCGCTCCTCGACGAGTGGGAGCGCCTGGCCAACCCCACCGATGATGATGCCGACGACGGCCGTAGCGTTCTCGGCGTCGACGAGAACGACGAGCCGCCCGTGCGGCCCGTCACCGGTAACCCGCGGGCCTTCCGCCGCCTGGTGCGCAACGCGATGTTCCGCCTCGTGGAACTCGCCGCTCGCGAGGACTACGGCGCGCTCGGCGCCTCGTCGGGCACGCCGGCGTGGAACGCGGACGCCTGGGAGGACGCCCTCGACGACCTCTTCGTCGAGCAGGGCGACGACGCGATCGGGGTCGACGCCCCGGCCCGCTCGTCGGCCCTCCTGACGGTCCTCGAGCCCGGCGCGGAACTTCCGGCGGGCGGCCGCGTGGAGCCCGGCACCTGGTGGGTGCGGCAGGTCTTCGACGACCTCGACGGGAACCACGACTGGGCGATCACCGCGCTGGTCGACCTCGAGGCGAGCGACGAGGCGGGGTCCGTGGTGCTGACGGTCCTGTCGGTCGGGGCGTCGGCCACCCTCTGAGGAATCAGCGCCAGGCGCCGGCAGGCACGGCGCCGCTGGGCACGATCACCTTGCCGAGGGGCATCAGGGAGACCGGGACCATCTTGAGGTTCGCCCAGCCCATCGGGATGCCGATGATCGAGCAGAACAGCGGGATCGCCGTGATCACGTGGGCGGCTGCCAGCCAGATGCCCGCGACCACCAGCCAGATCACGTTGCCGATGACGCTGGCGGCCCCGGCCTGCGGGTGGTCGACGACCGTGCGCCCGAACGGCCACAACGCGTAGCCCGCGATGCGGAAGGACGCGATGGCGAACGGGATGGTGACGATCGGGAGAACCAGGACGACCCCCGCGACCACGTAGGCGAGGGCGAGGGGCAGTCCGGCGAACACCAGCCAGATCAGGTTCAGAAGAGTCTTCATCGTGCTCCTAGCGTGGCGGATCGTGCGGCTCCGGTCATCCAGGAAGACCCTGAAGCTCCCCTGACCTGTCACACCTACACTGGCGCCATGCCGCAGGATCTCCCCGGGCTGGCCGCCCGGATCGCCGCCGTGCGCTCGCGCATCGACGACGCCGCCGCGGCGGCCGGACGTGACCCGCGCGAGGTGCGGCTCCTCCTCGCCACCAAGACGCAGGACGCCGCCACGGTGCTCGAGGCGGTGGCCGCCGCGGCCAGCGCGTCCGGGGTCCCGGTGCTCGTCGGCGAGAACCGCGTGCAGGAGCTGGTCGCCAAGGCGCCCGCCCTCGCCGACGCCGTCGCCGACGGGCGGGTCGCGATCCACATGATCGGCCACCTCCAGCGGAACAAGGTCAACCAGGTGCTCGCCACCGCCGCCTGCGTGCAGTCGGTCGACTCTCTCGAGCTCGCCCAGGCCCTCGCCACCCGCTCCGAGCGCGCCGGCCGGGTACTCGACGTCCTGGTGCAGGTCAACGTCTCGGGCGAGAAGTCCAAGTCCGGCGTCGCACCCGGCGACGCCGCCCTCGCCACCGCGGTGGCCACGTTGCCGGGCCTGCGGCTCACCGGTTTCATGACGATCGGCGCCCGCTCCCCCGACCCCGCGGTGGTCGCCGCGGGCTTCGCGCGGCTGCGGCAGGTGCGCGACGACGTCGTCGCGTCGGGCGCTCCCGGCACCGAACACGCGCGCGACCTGTCGATGGGCATGACCGGCGACCTCGATCTCGCCGTGCACGAGGGCGCGACGATCGTGCGGGTCGGCACCGGGGTGTTCGGCGCACGGCCGCAGGCCTGAGGCCCGCCCACCGGCCAGAGTGCGTGTCTGAGAACTTGGCGCCATGATGAGGGCCCGACAAGTCGCTCACCACGGTGGGCGCCTCATCAGGCGGAGTCGGACAGGATGAGGCATCGGCGACCGGGATCGGCTTTCCTGTCTAAGGACAGACCTGACCACCCGGGGCACACAGGTGTTTGTCGTTCGTCCGGCCCCCGTCGCTTTTCTCAGGGGGGAGACCATTTTCCATGAACCGCAAACTGAAGTTTGTCCAGTACGGCGTCGGTAAGATGTCGCACTACTCGATCCCGTTCCTGCTCTCGAAGGGTGCTGAGCTCGTCGGTGCGGTGGACAGCAACCCCGACCTCGTGGGCAAGGACGTCTCGGCCGTCATCGGTGGTGAACCACTCGGCGTGACCATTACCGCCCCGGAGGACGCTGACGCGATGTTCCAGGCCACGAAGCCTGACGTGTCGCTGGTGTTCACCGTGACACGTATGGCCGCCATCGAGGAGCACCTCGCTACCGCCGCCCGCAACGGCGTCAATGCGATCACCATCGCTGAAGAGGCCGTCTTCCCGTGGAACTCCTCGCCGGCAGTCACCGCGCGGCTCGACCAGCTCGCCAAGGCGAACGGTGTGACCATCACAGGTTCGGGCTACCCCGACTTCTACTGGGGCGTCATGGTTGACGCGGTTGCCGGCACCATCGGCAAGCTCGACAAGATCGAGGGCATCAGTTCGTACGACGTCGACCACTACGGCATCGCGCTCGCCGAGGGACACGGGTGCAGTCTGACCGTCGACGAGTTCAACACGAAGTTCGCGAAGTTCAACGACATGACCGGCACCGAGCAGCGCGAGGCGATCTACGCCGGCGAGATGACCCCGTCGTACATGTGGCCGCAGAACGGCTGGATTGCCGCCCGCCTCGGCCTGACCGTCGTCGACCAGCGTCAGGACGTCATTCCGACGACCCACACCGAGGACGTCGAGTCCTCCACGCTCGGCCGCGTGGTTCGCGCCGGTGACGCGCTCGGCATGAAGGGCCAGGTCACGACCACCACCGCCGAGGGCATCACCATCGTGACCGCCGCCGTGGGGAGCCTGTACGCCCCGGGTGCGGAGTTCGAGTTCGACAAGAACGAGTGGACGTTCCACGGCGAGCCCACCACCTCGTTCACCGTTGCCCGCCCCTACACGCCGTCGCTCACGTGTGCGAACGCGATGAACCGCATCCCCGCCCTCATCGATGCGCCGGCCGGTTACGTCACCAGCAACCTGCTGCGCAACAACACGTACATCTCCGGCGGCATCGCCGACTACGTGCAGTCCTGGAAGTAGCCGGTCTTTGGGGTGAGACGGTTGGAGGTAGCGGCCGGATGAGGTGACCACCGGCGGTGATCTCTGGGTGCTGCTGCACCCAGAGATCACCGCGGGCAACCGCACCCAGAGATCACCACGGACACGCTGCGACCCGTCCGCCGGCCCGGGGTTCCCGTCAGGGCACCCGGTGTGTCCACTCCGGGGTGCCGAACTTGGTGCGCACCAGCCGCTCCGCGCGCTCGAGCTCGCTGGGCCGCAGTTCCGAGTCGACGGTCTGGTAGAGGCTCTTGAAGCTGGCCTCGAAGGCGTCGATGATCGCGTCACGCGCCATACCGGTCTGTGAGCGCAGCGGGTCGACGCGCTTGTTGGCGCTGCGGATGCCCTTGTCGGAGATCTTCTCGCGGCCGATGCGCAGCACCTCGGTCATCGTGGCGCTGTCGATGTCGTAGGCCATGGTCATGTGGTGGATGACGACGCCGCCGGCGAGGCGCTTCTGCGCGGAGCCGGCGAGTTTACCGGCCGGGGAGGCGACGTCGTTCAGGCCGGAGAAGGATGCCTCGACGCCGATGCCGGCGAGGGCTCCCAGCACCCAGGAGTCGAGGAAGGCGTAGGACGCCTCGAAGGACAGGCCGTCCACGAGGGAGCCCGGGACGACGAGGGAGAACGTCACGCAGTTGCCCGCCTCCATGAACATCGCCCCACCGCCGGAGACGCGGCGCACGACCGTGACGCCGTGCGCCTCGACGCCCTCGGTGTCGAGCTCGTTGACGTACGACTGGAACGAGCCGATGACGACGGCGCGCTCGTCCCAGTCCCAGAACCGCAGCGTCGGGCCGCGCCGACCCTCCGCGAGTTCCTCGCCGAGCACCTCGTCGAGCGCGGCCAGGGTGGGCACGGGCAGCGGGGCCGGCCGCAGGACCTCGAAGGAGTGGTCGTCCCAGCTCGTCGCGTGACCCAGCGCCCGCCGGACGGCGACGGCGACCGCCCAGGTGTCGAAGCCGACGAGGGCAACGGGACCGGTGATCCGGCCCGCACGCTCGGCGTCCTCCAGCGCGGAGTCGAGCGCGGCCGCGATCCTGGTGGTGCTCGCCGTCTCCGCAAGACCCACGAGGGCCGCGTCGATGACCTCCAGGGCGTCGTCCGGCTCGAGGAAGAAGTCCCCCGAGACGTGGGCCTTCGCGAGATGGCCGTCCGTCACCTCGACGTCGACCGCGACCAGCTTGCCACCGGGGACCTTGTACTCACCACGCACCAGCCCACCGTACGCGGCACGAGGTTCCCGGGCGGCGACCGCCGGGCAACGCGGCGCGGGTGGTCATCTCCGCTCACCAGCGGCAAATGGTCATCCCTTGACGCTCGCAGCACCATCCGCGACCCGGATCGGCTGGCGCGATTCAGCCGCTTTGACCAACCTTGGCCGAGGTCTCTCGTTGACATGGCGCAGAACGGTCTCACTTCACCTGCCGTTCACCTTGGGCACGGCAGAATCGCGGTGAACCCGAGAGCACCGGATCCCGGAGCTACCGAGACGCACCGGCCAGGAGACTCCATGACCATGCCCACCCGCACGCTTCCCGTCGCCGGCACACGCAACCTGCGTGACCTCGGCGGGTACACCACCGCGGACGGCCGCACCGTGAAGCCGGGTCGCCTCTTCCGTTCGGCGGAGCTCGTGAACCTGACCCCCGCGGACCAGCAGTACCTCCGCGACCGGGTCCACGTCATCGCCGACCTGCGCACCACCGACGAGCGCATCACCAGCCCGACGCCGGCGATCGACGGCGTGCACAACGTGCACCTGCCCGTCTTCGAGCAGAAGGGCCACGACAACAACATCACGCGTGCTGTCGAGGCCGCGGCCAAGGGCGAGCTCGAGGACGCGCCGATGCTCGGCATCAACCGTGAGTTCGTGACCAGCGAGCAGGCCTCGCAGGCCTACCGCGACCTCGTCGAGCACGTGCTCGAGGCGCCGGAGGACAAGGCGGTGCTGTGGCACTGCACCGCCGGCAAGGACCGCACCGGCATCGGTGCCGTCATCTTCCTCGCCGCGCTGGGCGTCGACGAGGACACCATCTTCGAGGACTACCTCGAGACCAACGAGCACCTCGCCGAGCACGTCGAGAACATCGTGAACGCGATCGAGGACACGACGGAGGCCGACGTCATCCGATCCTTCTGGGTTGCGCGCCGCGAGTATCTCGAGGCCGCGTTCGACGAGATGCGCATCCAGTACGGCTCGGTCGACGGCTACCTGCGCGAGGCCCTCGGCATCGACGATGTGAAGCGCGCGGCTCTGCGCGAGGCGCTCCTCGTCTGACGCCACCCGGTTCGCCCTTCACGGACCCTCGGGTGCCGGAGGGCGGATCATCCCCAGATCTTTCCCCCTCACGAGGCATTCGCACACACCCGGTGCGACGTTCCGCGCCTCGGTACACCCACCGAACGAAAGAGAACCCACTGTGAAGATCACGAACCTGCGCCGCGCTGCCGGTGCTGCCGTCGCCGCCACCGCGGCGATCGCCCTCTTCGCCGGCTGCGCCGGTGACGCGGACGCCGGGGCCCCGGCCGCCGATGCCCCGGCCACCGAGGCCGACGCCGGCGACGACGCGCGCCCGTGGGAGGGCGGCACCCTCCGTGTCGGCTACCTGCCGCAGGACGAGACCCCGCACTTCGCCACCGCCCGTGAGGGCCTGGCCGAGGAGCTGGCCGAGGCCACCGGCATGGAGATCGAGGAGCACCACGTCGCCGACATGTCGGCCCTGGTCGAGGCCATGCGCCACGGCCACGTCGACATCGCGATCATGGGCGCCATGGGCGTCATCCAGGCCTACAACACGGCCGACGCCTTCCCGCTCGTCGCCATGCAGCAAGAGGAGGGCCCGCTCCACTCCGACATCATCGTGCGCGCGGACTCCGGCATCTACTCGATCGAGGACCTGCTGGCCCTCGACGCTCCGTCGATCGCCTTCGTCGACCACATCTCCACCACCGGCGCCCTGCTGCCCGCCATCGGCATCATGGAGGCGTTCCCGGAGAACGAGTGGACCTTAGACGACGTCCTGCACGGCGACGTCTTCTCGACCGTCGTCTTCGCCGGCGGCCACCCGAACGTCGCCCAGGCCGTGATCCAGGGTGACGCCGTGGCCGGCGGCATCGCCCACCGCCAGACCGCCGTCGAGCTCGAGCGCCTCGGCCTCGAGGAGGACTACCTGCGCGTCATCCACCGTTCGGAGCCCGTCATGGGCGCGACCATGGTGGCGTCGAACAACCTCGACGACGACCTGATCGATCTGCTGCGCGAGTTCCTCGTCAACTTCGACAACGAGGACTACTTCTACGGCATGTGGGGCAACCGCACCGCGCGCTTCTTCGAGACCGACATCTCGGAGTACGCGGACCTGTTCGTCATCGACGAGATGCTCGGCTGATCGTCCACCTCTCCTGACCGGCGGGGCCCGTACCACGGGCCCCGCCGGTCCGGTTCCCCGTCCCTCACGCACCACACACCGCCTCGAGGAAGACTTGCCATGGCTGACACGCTTCAGCGCCCCACGGAGACCCCTGCGGCCGACCCCGCCGGTGCGGACACCGTCCTCTCGGTCCAGCGCATCTCCAAGACCTACCCGAACGGCACGAAGGCGCTGCGCGACGTCTCGTTCGACGTCAGGCGCGGCGAGTTCATCGCCGTCATCGGGCCGTCCGGCTCCGGCAAGTCGACGCTCATGCGTTCGCTCAACAGGCTCGTCGACGTCACCTCCGGCACCGTCCTGGTGGACGGCGAGGACCTGACGAAGGCAGGCGGCGCCAGGCTGCGCGCCGTGCGCCGCCGCGTCGGCATGGTGTTCCAGCACGCCAACCTGGTCGGCCGCCTGACCGTGCTGCAGAACGTGCTGCACGGCCGCCTCGGCCACATCGGCACCTTCGCGGGCATGTTCGGCCGCTACACCGAGGCGGACAAGCAGACCGCCGTCGAGCTCCTCGGCGAGATCGAGCTCGGCGAGCACATGTACAACCGCGCCGCGGAGCTCTCCGGCGGTCAGAAGCAGCGCGTCGGCATCGCTCGCGCGATCATCCAGGACCCCTCGGTCCTGCTCTGCGACGAGCCGATCGCCTCGCTCGACCCGTCCGTCTCGAAGGTCATCATGGACATGATCTTCCAGATGGCGACCTCGCGGAACATCACCGCCATCGTCAACCTGCACCAGATCGACGTGGCGCTGCGCTACGCCACCCGCATCATCGGCATGCACAAGGGCCAGATCGTCTTCGACGGCCCGCCGGCGGAGCTCACCAAGGAGACCATCGAGCTCATCTACGACACCCCGATCGAGGAGCTGATGATCGGCGAGGAGCTCCAGCGGTGAGCGCTGCCACCCTCGCCCCGGCCCCGGCCCCGGCCCCCGCGCACCCAGCCCGCCTGCGCGTCACCTCGGGCAAGGAGCGCCGGTTCTTCACCGCCGCGCTCGTCGTCATCGTCGGCGCCACCGCGCTGACCACCTGGATCACCGGGTTCAACCCGCTCGAGGCTGTCGGCGGCATGCCGAACGCCCTCCAGTTCATCGCCGCGGACTACTTCCCGCCCACGGTCAACAACGCCGGCCTGCTCACGAGCGCGCTGATCGAGACGGTCGCACTGGCGCTGACCTCGACCCTCATCGCCGCGGTGCTCGCCTTCCTGGCGGCCCTCATCGGCTGCCGCGCGGTTTCACCCATCCCGTGGGCGTCTCCGGTCATCCGCGGCCTCGCCACCTTCATCCGCAACGTCCCCGACCTGGTCTGGGCCGTCATCCTCTTCACCGCCATGGGCTTCGGCTTCCACGTCGGCTTCGCCGCCCTGACGCTCGGCACCTTCGGGTTCCTGGTCCGTGCGTTCATCGAGTCGATGGACGAGGTCTCGGCCGACACCACGGAGACGCTCGCCGCCGTCGGCGCGAACTTCCCCCAGCGCGTGATGCAGTCGATCGTCCCGTCCTTCACCAAGGACTTCATCGCCTGGTTCCTCTACTGCATCGAGGTCTCGATCCGTGGCGCCACGGTGGTCGGCATGCTCGGCGGCGGCGGCGTCGGCATGCTGCTGAACGGCGAGCTGGGCCTGGCCCGCTGGCGCCCCCGCGCGATGGGCACGATCCTCATCCTCGCCGCACTGGTCATTGCCGTGGACCTGCTGACGTCCTACCTGCGCAAGAAGCTGCTCAACCCGTCGGCCACCGAGTCGGTGACCGCGGAGCACCGCGACACCGTCGTCGTGGTCCGGGGTGGCCGCATCGCGATCAAGAAGCGTGGCCGCGACCGCGCCGTGCACCTGTTCCTCATCTCGGCGCTGTTGCTCTCGCTCGCAGCGTTCCTCCCGATCCGCGACGCCTCCTGGGGCCGCCTGTTCACGGACATCCCGGGCCTGAGCCTCACGCTCGTCGAGCTCGGCACCCTGGACTTCAGCGCCTGGAGCCGTATCTGGACGGCGTTCCTCGACACCATGGGCATCGCGGTCCTCTCGACCGTCTACTCCGCGGTCCTGGCACTCCTCATCGCCCCGTTCGCCACGCGCAACCTCATCCGCAACCCGGTGAGCCCGGCGCTGATCACCTCGGTCGCGACGCTGATCCGTACCGTCCCCAACCCGGTGCTCGTCATGATGGCGATCGCCCCCTTCGGCCTCGGCGTCGTGCCCGGCATCATCGGTATGACGCTCTCCTCCACGGCCTTCTTCGTGCGCGTCTTCGTGCAGGGCTACGAGGACGTGCCGGACGAGACGATCGAGGCCCTCCAGGCCACCGGCGCGAACCGCATGGTCGTCTTCATGGGTGCGATGCTGCCCGCCTCGCGCAGCCACATGGTCGCCTGGATCGGCATGCGCTTCGAGATGAACTTCATGGGCTCGGCCATCCTGGGCATGGTCGGCGCCGGCGGTGTCGGCGCCGTGATCCGCGAGGCCGTCCTCGGCCGCCGGCTCGGCGTCGCCGGCGTGGCGATCCTGCTGGTCTTCCTCTTCGCCTTCGCGCTCGAGCAGGGCATGGCCAAGATCAAGCGGACCTACATCCGCTGAGCCGACGGCGTCCGCCGCACGCAGCACGAAGGGCCGGGGTCTGGGACCCCGGCCCTTCGTCGTCCCGCTCGATCGTCCCGCTCGGTCAGCCCGCTCGGTCAGCCCGCTCGGTCAGCGCGGCCCGGCGCCGACTCGAAGCAGCCCGTAGACGTATGCCTCGAGGAGCGCCTCCCAGGACGCCTCGATGAGGTTCGGCCCGACGCCGACCGTCGACCAGGTGCGCTCCCCGTCGGTGGTGACGATCAGGACACGGGTGATCGAGTCGGTGCCCTGCTCGGCGTCGAGGATGCGGACCTTGAAGTCGATGAGCTCGAAGCGCTCGATCTCCGGGTAGATGCGCACGAGCGCCTGGCGCAGGCCCTGGTCCAAGGCGTCGACCGGGCCGTTGCCCTCGCCGGTGGTCACGATGCGCTCACCGCCGGCGTGCAGCTTGACGGTGGCCTCCGCCGTCGCGACGGCGCCGCGGCCCTGGGCCTGCCCGGGGACGGTTTCGACGATGGTCCGCCACGACTCGACCTCGAAGAACGTGGGCAGCGAGCCGTGGAGCTCCTCGCGAAGCACCAGCTCGAACGAGGCGTCGGCGGCGTCGTAGGTGTACCCGACGGCCTCCGCCTCCTTGACGCGCTGCGTGACCCGGGAGAGCAGGGCGGTCTGGCCGGCGAGGTCGAACCCGAGCTCCTTGCCCTTGAGCTCGACGGCGGCGCGCCCCGCCATGTCCGAGACCAGCATCCGCATGTCGTTGCCGACGAAGGTCGGGTCGGTGTGCTGGTACAGGTCCGGGTCGACGCGGATCGCGGCCGCGTGCAGACCGCCCTTGTGCGCGAACGCGCTGGCGCCCACATACGGCTGCCGGGCGAACGGCGCGATGTTCGTGATCTCGGCGATGGCGTGCGCGATCCGGGTGGCGTCCCGCAGTCCGCCGTCGGCGAGCAGCTCACGGCCCTGCTTCAGCTCGAGGTTCGCGGCGATGGCGATGAGGTCGGCGTTGCCGGTGCGCTCGCCGTACCCGTTCACGGTGCCCTGGACGTGCGTGGCACCCGCGGCGACGGCGGCCAGCGAGTTGGCGACGGCGCAGCCCGTGTCGTTGTGGGCGTGGATGCCGAGACGCGCCGCGTCCCCCAGTGCGGCGCGTACGGCGGTGACGACGTCGGTCACCATGTCAGGCAGCATGCCGCCGTTGGTGTCGCAGAGCGTGATGACCTCCGCGCCGGCGTCGAACGCGGCCCGGGCGGCGTCGGTGGCGAAGACGGGGTCGAAGCGGAAGCCGTCGAAGAAGTGCTCGGCATCCAGGACGACACGTCGGCTCTCGGCCACGAGGAACGCGACCGTGTCGGTGATCATCGCGAGCCCCTCGGCCCGGGAGGTCTTGAGCGCCCGCTCGACGTGCCGGAGGTCCGACTTGGCCACGAGCGTCAGGACCGGCGCCTCGGCGTCGAGCAGCGCCCGGACCTGCGGGTCCTGGTCGACGGCGACGCCCGCCTTGCGGGTCGAGCCGAAGGCCGCGAGCACCGCGTTCTTCAGGCGCAGCTCGGTCCGCGCCCGGCGGAAGAACTCGGTGTCCTTCGGGATGGCGCCCGGCCACCCGCCCTCGATGAAACCGACCCCGAGCTGGTCGAGGAGCGGCGCGATCGCGAACTTGTCGGCGACGGAGAGGTTCATCCCCTCCTGCTGTGCGCCGTCGCGGAGCGTGGTGTCGTAGACGTCGAAGGTCACGGCAGGTCCTACTTCCCTGTGGCTGGTCTGCACTGCGCAGTGGACATCGTCGCGGTCAGGCAAGCCGGCGGAGCCAGCCGTGACGGTCGGGCGTGCGCCCGTACTGGATGTCGGTCAGCTCCTCGCGGATCGCCATCGTCAGCGAACCGGGCTGCCCGTTGCCCACCACGGCATCGAACGTCTCCCCCGCCAGGCGACCCACCGGGGTCACCACGGCGGCCGTCCCGCACGCGAAGACCTCGGCCACGCGGCCGCTCTTCAGCCCGTCCACGAGCTCGGTCAGCGGGATGCGGCGCTCGACGACGTCGTGGCCGCGGTCCCTCGCGAGCTGCAGGATCGACGAGCGCGTCACGCCCTCGAGGATCGATCCGGTCAGCTCCGGGGTGTGCACGGCGCCGTCGTCCATCACGAGGAAGACGTTCATGCCGCCGAGCTCCTCGAGGTAGGTCTTGGTCCCGCCGTCGAGGAAGCAGACCTGGTCGAACCCGTTGGCGGCCGCCTTCATCTGGGGCAGGAGGCTCGCGGCGTAGTTGCCGCCGCACTTCGCCGAGCCGGTGCCGCCGGGGCCCGCCCGGTGGTATTCGGCGTCGACCCAGATCGACACGGGCTTGACACCGCCGGCGAAGTACGCGCCGGCGGGCGAGGCGATGACGAGGAACTCGACCTCGCGGGCGGGCCGCACACCGAGGAACGGCTCCGAGGCGAACATGAACGGGCGCAGGTACAGGCTCGAGTCCGGTGCGAACGGCACCCACGCGAGGTCGGCGCGCACGAGGGCGGCGCACGCGGCGACGTAGTCCTCGATCGGCAGAGCCGGCAGTGCGAGGCGGTGCGCGGAGCGGGCCAGGCGCGCGGCGTTCTCCTCCGGGCGGAACGTCCACACGCTGCCGTCCTGGTGGCGGTACGCCTTCATGCCCTCGAAGACCTCTTGCCCGTAGTGCAGGACGGCGGTGGCGGGGTCGAGCTGCAGCGGGCCGTAGGGCTCGATCCGGCGGTGGATCCAGCCCTCCTCACGACGCCACGAGATGCGGGCCATGTGGTCGGTGAAGACGGTGCCGAACCTCGGGTTGGCCAGCCGGGCCTCGCGGTCCTCCTCCGACACGGGGACCGGGTTCGGCGTGAGGTCGAACAGGGAGATGATCTCCTCGACGTCCGTCGACATGATGGTGGGTTCGGTGATGCTCGACATCTGGGTCCCGGCCTTTCGTGTGAACGTTCGTAGTGTTCCACGCCCGCGGCTGCCAGGGGCCGCACGGGCGGATGACGACGGGGCCCCCGCCTTCCGGCGAGGACCCCGTGGCGGTGGTGGGGGCGTCAGCCGCGCACACGCGCGGCGAGGTCGGCGCCCACCTCCGCCGTCGTGCGTACGACGGATCCCCGCTCCGCGAGGTCGGCGGCCACGGCACGCTCGACGACGGCAGCTTCGTCGGTGAGGCCGAGGTGGTCGAGGAGCATCGACACGGACAGCACCGTGGCGGTGGGGTCGGCCTTGCCCTGGCCGGCGATGTCCGGGGCGGAGCCGTGGATGGGCTCGAACATCGACGGGAAGGCGCCGGTCGGGTTGATGTTGGCGGAGCCCGCCAGGCCCATGCCGCCCGTGATGGCGGCGGCCTGGTCGGTGATGATGTCGCCGAAGAGGTTGTCGGTGACGATGACGTCGAAGCGCGACGGCTTGGTGGTCAGGAAGATCGTCGCGGCGTCGACGTGCAGGTAGTCGGTGGTCACCTCGGGGAACTCGGCGTTGATCGCCTCGACCGTGCGGCGCCACAGGTGCCCGGCGTGCACCAGGACGTTGTGCTTGTGTACCAGGGTCAGGTGCTTGCGCTCCCGCTTCGCGGCCTTCTCGAAGGCGTAGCGGACCACTCGCTCGACGCCGAAGGCGGTGTTGAGCGAGACCTCGGTCGCGACCTCGTGCGGGGAGCCGGTGCGGATCGAGCCACCGTTGCCGACGTACGGGCCCTCGGTCCCCTCGCGGACGACGACGAAGTCGACCTCGCCCGGGTGAGCCAGCGGCGAGGTGACGCCCGGGTAGAGCTTGTTCGGGCGCAGGTTCACGTAGTGGTCCAGCGCGAAGCGCAGCTTCAGGAGCAGACCGCGCTCGAGGACGCCCGACGGCACCGTCGGGTCCCCGATCGCGCCGAGCAGGATGGCGTCGTGGGTCGTGATCTGCTCGAGCGTCGCGTCGGTGAGGGTCTCTCCGGTCGCATGCCAGCGGCGCGCGCCCAGGTCGTAGCCGGTGTGGCCGACCGTGACGTCCGAGCCCGCGAGCGCCGCCTCCAGGACCAGGAGCCCTTGCTCGACTACCTCGGTGCCGATGCCGTCCCCTGCGACCACTGCCAGATCGATCTCGCGCGTCATGCCCCGAAGGTTACGCCGGGCGCGCCACGATGCGGGATGGGCGTCTCGCGAGTCGGACGCCGTGGCGCCCGCGACGAGGGTGGCGCGGCGCCGGGCTACCGCCTCGGGTAGAGCACCTCGAAGCGCTCGCAGACCACCGGCATGTCCGGCGCGAAGGCGCGTCCGCCACTCAGGTCCCGGCGCCAGAACCTCTCGTGCTCGCGGCGCCACGACTCCAGCGTGCGGTCGTCCTCGCCCTCGCTGTACGCGTGCTCCTCGGTCACCTGGTCGAAGGGGACGACCTCGACCGACGTCGTGCGCAACAGGGCGCGCGGCTCGCCCTCCCCGTCGAGCACGATCGACAGTGCACCCGGGCCCGGGACCGGCTCGTCCCCGTCCTCGTACTCCCACAGCGCGCTCGCCGTGCCGGTCTTGACACCCTGGAGCACCAGGGTGAGCAGCTGGTCCGCGAGCTCGGGCGAGTCCCCGAAGGCCCACGCCTCCGGCGGCACGCTCTCCGCCCACCCGAGGCCGACGACGGAGCCGACCTTCCCGAAGCCGGCCCGGGCGCGCGCCTCCTCCCAGAACTGCTGGATGCGCGCGGCCTGCGCGGCGTCCTCGGCGGGCGGCTCATGGGCGTCAGGGGCGTGGAGGTTGTCATCGGTCACGGGCCCATCCTGCCCGCAAACGCCGACGGGCGGGCCGGGCATGGCGTCAACCATGCCCGGCCCGCCCCCGACTCCGCTGCACTCCTCAGCGGGCCGCGGAACAGAACTTGCGACCCGCTTGCGGGGCTCCGCTCCGCCGGGTGCTCGCTCCGCTCGCCCCCGACTCCGCTGCACTCCTCAGCGGGCCGCGGTGCCCTCGGTGTAGTCCGCGTCCTCCTGCTTCCACGCGAAGTGGGCGCGCAGTGCCTGGCCCGTGGCCTCGATCGGGTGCTGCGCCTCCTTCTCGCGCAGGGCGAGGAACTCGGCGCCGCCGTTGTCCTGGTCGGCGATGAAGCGCTCGGCGAAGGCACCCGTCTGGATGTCCTTGAGGATCGCCTGCATGGACTCCTTGACTGCCGGGGTCACCACGCGCGGGCCGGAGACGTAGTCGCCGTACTCGGCGGTGTCGGAGATCGACCAGCGCTGCTTGGCGATGCCGCCCTCCCACATGAGGTCGACGATGAGCTTGAGCTCGTGCAGCACCTCGAAGTAGGCGATCTCCGGCTGGTACCCGGCCTCGGTCAGGACCTCGAAGCCCGCCTGGACGAGGTGCGAGACACCGCCGCAGAGGACGGCCTGCTCGCCGAACAGGTCGGTCTCGGTCTCCTCGGTGAAGGTCGTCTTGATGACGCCGGCGCGCGTGCCGCCGATGGCCTTGGCGTAGGAGAGGGCGATGTCCCAGGCCGCACCCGAGGCGTCCTGCTCGACGGCGATGATGTCAGGGATGCCACGGCCCGCGACGTACTCGCGGCGCACCGTGTGACCCGGGGCCTTCGGGGCGACCATGATGACGTCGACGCCCTCGGCCGGCTTGATGTAGCCGAAGCGGATGTTGAAGCCGTGACCGAAGACGAGGGTGTTCCCCGCGTCGAGGACGGGCTCGATGTCCTGCGCGTACAGGTGACGCTGGTGCTGGTCCGGGGCCAGGATGACGATGACGTCGGCCTCGGCCGCCGCCTCGCGAGGCGTCAGGACGCGGAAGCCCTGCTCCTCGGCCTTGGGCCGCGACTTCGAGCCCTCCTTGAGGCCGATGCGGACGTCGACGCCCGAATCGCGCAGGTTCAGCGCGTGCGCGTGGCCCTGGCTGCCATAGCCGATGACCGCGACCTTCTTGGCCTGGATCAGCGACAGGTCGGCGTCGTCGTCGTAGAAAAGCTCTGCCACGGTGGTGCTCCTCGTTACGGTTCGGGTCACTGCTAGTTGACGGGAAGACTAGGACGCATCCAGCACGTGGACGCGTTCAGCCCACATTTCGGACGCGGTCGAGGGCGCGGTCGGTGATGGATCGCGCCCCGCGCCCCACCGCGATGGTTCCGGACTGGACGATCTCGCGGACACCGTAGGGTTCCAGCGCCCCGAGGAGGGCTTCGAGCTTGGTGTTGTCCCCCACCGCCTCGACCACCACGGTGTCGGGGACGACGTCGACCACGTGCGCGCGGAAGAGGTTGACCACCTCGAGCACGCCCGAGCGGGTCTGAGCGTCGGCGCGGACCTTGACCAGCAGCAGCTTGCGCTGGATCGAGGCCTCCTTCTCCAGCTCGACGATCTTGATGACGTGCACCAACTTGTTGAGCTGCTTGGTCACCTGCTCGAGCGGAAGCTCGTCGACGTCGACGACGACCGTGACGCGCGAGATCTCCTCGTGCTCCGTGGTCCCGACGGCGAGCGAGTGGATGTTGAAGCTCCGGCGGGCGAACAGGCCGGCGATGCGTGTGAGCACGCCGGGCTTGTTCTCCACCAGCACGGACAGCGTGTGACGGCTCATGGTCAGTCGTTCTCCCGGTCGAACTGCGGCGAGATGCCGCGCGCGTACTGGATCTCGTCGTTGCTGACGCCGGCGGCGACCATCGGCCACACCAGCGCGTCACGCGAGACGGTGAAGTCCACCACCACGGGGCGGTCGTCGATCTCGTTGGCGCGGCGGATGGCCTCGTCGACCTCGGACGCCTTCTCCACGCGGATGCCGACCGCGCCGTAGGCGTCGGCCAGCTTCACGAAGTCCGGCACGCGCCGGGTGCCGTGGCCGGTGTGCAAGTCGGTGTTGGAGTACCGCTCGTTGTAGAAGAGCGTCTGCCACTGGCGCACCATGCCGAGCGAGCTGTTGTTGATCACCGCCACCTTGATGGGGATGTCGTTGATCGTGCAGGTGGCCAGCTCCTGGTTGGTCATCTGGAAGCACCCGTCGCCGTCGACCGCCCAAACGTTCGCGTCGGGCCGCCCGACCTTGGCGCCCATGGCCGCGGGCACGGAGTAGCCCATCGTGCCGAGCCCGCCGGAGTTGATCCACGTGCGCGGGTGCTCGTACCTGATGAACTGCGAGGCCCACATCTGGTGCTGGCCGACGCCGGAGACGAAGACGGTCTCGGGGCCGTTGACCTGGCCCAGGCGCTCGATGACGTGCTGCGGCGAGAGGTGACCGTCGTCGGTCGGCGTGTAGCCGAGCGGGTAGGTCGAGCGCCAGTCGTCGATCTGGTGCCACCAGCCGGCGAGGTCCGGCAGGCCGTTCTTCTGGTGCTCCGCCTCGAGCGCGGGCACGAGCTCGGCGAGGACCTCGCGCAGGTCGCCGACGATCGGCACGTCGGCGGCGCGGTTCTTGCCGATCTCGGCGGGGTCGATGTCGGCGTGGACGATGGCGGCGTGCGGCGCGAAGCTCGACAGCAGGCCGGTGACGCGGTCGTCGAACCGGGCGCCGAGGGCCACGATCAGGTCGGCCTTCTGCAGCGCGGCCACCGCCGGGACGGTGCCGTGCATCCCCGGCATGCCGAGGTGCTGAGGGTGCGAGTCCGGCACCGCGCCGCGGGCCATGAGGGTGGTGACGACGGGTGCTCCCGAGACGTCGACCAGCTTGCGCAGGCCGTCCCAGGCCCCCGCGCGGATGACGCCGCCGCCGACGTAGAGGACCGGCCGGCGGGCGGTGGCCAGCAGCCGGGCGGCCTCCCGCACCTGCTTGGCGTGGGGCTGGGTGACCGGGTGGTAGCCGGGCAGGCGCACCTCGTTCGTCCACTGGAAGCTCGTCTGCGCCTGGAGGGCCGACTTGGCGATGTCCACGAGCACCGGGCCGGGGCGGCCGGTCGAGGCGATGTGGAACGCCTCAGCGATCGTGCGCGGGATGTCGGCGGGGTCCGTCACCAGGTACGAGTGCTTGGTGACCGGCATCGTCACGCCGACGATGTCCGCCTCCTGGAAAGCGTCCGTGCCGATCATCGCGGCCCCGACCTGCCCGGTGATGGCCACCACCGGGATCGAGTCCATGTTGGCGTCGGCCAGCGGCGTCACGAGGTTGGTCGCGCCGGGCCCCGACGTCGCCATGGTCACGCCGACCTTGCCGGTCGCGTGAGCGTAGCCGGAGGCAGCGTGACCGCCGCCCTGCTCGTGGCGCACGAGGATGTGGCGCAGGCGGTGGGAGTCGAGCAGCGGGTCGTACGCGGGCAGGATCGCGCCGCCGGGGATGCCGAAGACGACCTCCGCGCCGACCTCCTCGAGCGAGCGGACGACGGACTGCGCGCCGGTCATCGACTCCGGGGCAGCGCTCTGCGTTCCGGGGACGACGACGGAGCTGCGCGCGGCGACCTGTGCGGGGCTCGGCTGCGGCTGGGCCATCGGGACTTCTCCTGCCGGTTGGGTGGTGCTGGTGGGGATGGGGGTTCGTGCGGTGTGAGGCAACAAAAAGCCCTCCGGTCCCCGAGTGTGTTGGGGGGACAAGCGGAGGGCGAGCGCGCTGACGACTACCAGTACGGTCGGTTGGCGTTAGCCAGCGCGCCCGATAACTACGAGGCGCCCGATGACTGCACGGCGCCCGACAACTACGCGGCGCCCGACAACTCGGCGCCCGACAACGACGAGGCGACGGGTCAAGCGATGCATGTGACGGACATTACGCCTCATCCGGGGGGAGACCAAACGCCGTGGCGCTGGTCCCACATGCTGGAACCAGCGCGGGCAGACGGCCGGATCGCTGAGCACGCCGCGCCAGCACCTGGGAGCTGTCGGCGCTCCTCCCCTCTCCCTACTCCAGCACGGCGCCGCGCGCGGCTGACTGCACCAGCTTGCTGTACTTGGCCAGCACCCCACGGGTATACGGGTGCGGCACCGGGGTGAAGCCGACGGCGCGGCGGGCGGCCATCTCCTCGTCGGCGACCAGCAGGTCGAGCCGCTTGCCGGGGATGTCGAGGCGGATGCGGTCGCCGTCGCGCACGTAGGCGATGGGGCCGCCGTCGACCGCCTCGGGGGCGATATGGCCCACGCACAGCCCGGTGGTGCCACCGGAGAACCGCCCGTCGGTGATGAGCAGCACGTCCCTGCCGAGCCCGGCGCCCTTGATGGCGGCGGTGATCTGCAGCATCTCGCGCATCCCTGGCCCACCCTTGGGTCCTTCGTACCGGATGACGACGACGTCACCAGCCACGATGGTGCCGTCCTCCAGGGCGTCGAGGGCTGCCCGCTCGCGTTCGAAGACCCGGGCGGTGCCCTCGATGATCGTGTCGGCGTAGCCCGCGGACTTCACCACCGCACCCTCGGGCACGAGGGATCCGCTGAGGACGGTGATGCCGCCCGAGGTGGCGATCGGGTCGTGAATTGCCCGGATGATCTTGCCGTCGACGTCCGGCGGGGCGATGTGGGCGAGGTTCTCGGCGAGCGTCCGTCCGGTGACGGTCAGCGCGTCACCGTGCATGAGCCCGGCGTCGAGCAGCGCCTTCATGACGACCGGCACTCCGCCCACCCGGTCGACGTCGTTCATGACGTACTGACCGAACGGTTTGAGGTCGCCGAGGTGCGGCACACGCCCGGAGATGCGGTCGAAGTCGGCGAGGGTGAGCTCGACCTGCGCCTCGTGCGCGATCGCGAGCAGGTGCAGCACCGCGTTGGTGGAGCCGCCGAAGGCCATGACGACGGCGATCGCGTTCTCGAAGGCTTCCTTGGTGAGGATGTCTCGGGCGGTGATGCCCTGCTTCAGCAGGTTCACCACGGCCTCCCCGGATCGACGCGCCCACGTGTCACGACGGCGGTCGGCCGAGGGCGGCGCGGCGGAGCCGGGCAGCGACATGCCGAGCGCTTCGGCGGCCGAGGCCATGGTGTTGGCGGTGTACATGCCGCCGCAGGCGCCCTCACCGGGGCAGATGGCCCGTTCGATCCGGTCCACGTCCTCGGCGCTCATGAGCCCGCGCGCACACGCCCCGACGGCCTCGAAGGCGTCGATGATGGTGACCTGCTTCTCGGTGCCGTCGGTGAGCTTGACCCATCCGGGCATGATCGACCCGGCGTAGAGGAAGACGCTGGCCAGGTCGAGGCGGGCTGCGGCCATGAGCATGCCGGGAAGGGACTTGTCGCACCCGGCCAGCAGCACCGACCCGTCGAGCTGTTCGGCGCTCATCACCGTCTCGACCGAGTCGGCGATGACGTCCCGGCTCACGAGCGAGAAATGCATCCCGGAGTGCCCCATCGAGATGCCGTCGCCGTTGAGTCCCGCAGAGTGGTGTAGGTCGGCCAGGTGGTCGTCGCCGGCGTGACAGCCGGGAGATGAGAGGCGGTCACCGCGTGATCCTTCAAGAGACCTTGCGAAAGCACTCTTGGAT
>Ga0075011_10000498_pt1 | contig 20881 bp, 30 predicted proteins | sample TARM_MetaG_T_14_FD_72354 | JGI IMG/M metagenome (GOLD analysis project Ga0075011, IMG submission 72354) | Freshwater microbial communities from Pennsylvania, USA, analyzing microbe dynamics in response to fracking - TARM_MetaG_T_14 | ecosystem: Environmental > Aquatic > Freshwater > River... | reverse complement strand
AAAACGATGTGATCGAAATTAAAATTCAATCCAATCTACTTTCTTTCCATAAAGAACACGAAGGCTCCTTCTTTTCAATCGGATTGGAAAACACGGCGACAGAAAACGAAGTGATCGCAGCCAATGCTAAATATGTATTACAAGCGATCCAATTTGTAGCGGATGCATACAAGTTCCACACAAAAGAAAGCGTCACATTCAATTATACAACATGTTTACGTCCCTTCACCTTCCGTACATCATGTTACGACTATCTAACAACACCTATCCGCAGATCTTAATTCTAATTAGCTAAAGTCCCGGAACACGTTCCGGGCCTTCCTGGTAATTAAAATTTAGGAGGAAACAAACATGAAACATCAATATGAAAACATCGACCAAAATACGCAGATCGCCATCAATTTGTATTTAGAAAAGCTAGTTCGCTTAAAAGATCGCTTAACAGAAGCCGAACGGGAGTACAGCTTTCTACAATTTCTAAATACCTTAGTTTTAACAGATGCGGACCGTTTTAACATTTATACAAATACCACATCTGAAGCTTATTAAATTCTAATTAGCTAAAGTCCCGGAAACGTTCCGGGCCTTCCTGGTAACTAAAATTTAGGAGGCAACCAACATGAACGAACAAATTTTTACACCACAATTCCGCGCCGCTTTCCAATCACTTGTCAATTACCATGTAATTGATTGGCAAACGATAAAAACCGATATAGTCAAACAAACCGGAGCAACCGGGCAACCTTATTATGAAATCCCATCACATGAAACCAAATCAGGACAACCGGAAATATTTCAACTGAATTACGAAGACGCGTACGACAACGATCCAAATTACTACAACCTTAAATTCTAATTAGCTAAAGTCCCGGAAACCTTCCGGGCCTTCCTGGTAACTAAAATTTAGGAGGAAACAAATATGTGCTATCCAATAACAACAGAAGAAGCAATCAAATTCTATTCTTTTCCACATTTAATTGAAATCGAAGACAACTGTCATTCTATACAGGATATTTCAAACCTCTACCATCACACTTATTTAGATGCACCAAAGAACACGGAACAGGTTTTTGTATTTGAAACAATCGAACAATTAGATACGTTCTTGATGGAAGTATGCAGCGGAAAGATCACACCAGATGATTTCTATCCAAGGAATCCAACCCTATGGCTTTTCCGCGTAACGAAAAATTTAGAAGTCATTGGTTATATGGTAGTGTGCTAAATTCTAATTAGCTAAAGTCCCGGAACACGTTCCGGGCCTTCCTGGTAACTAAAATTTAGGAGGCGTACCATGATCCACATCCCATCATTCTTACTAGCCGTCTTTCTCACCGCAAGCTATTTTCACATCTTTAAGGAGGAACAGTCATGATAACCTGGAAGACACACGACAGCATATACATCGCCCGCAACCCGCTAAACGGGGTCTATTCTTTCGACATCCTCAACCATAACGAAAAAATGTTAGGCGTTATATTACCGCGCAACGCATCCGAACAAAAGAAACTAATCCACCAACTCAACACCGATACAGTACTAAAGCACTATCAAATTTTTTGGATGGGTGGTTATTAAGATGTCAACACAAGAAAAAGCCTGGTTAGACCGATTAGACAACGCACTAGCAGCCATTTATAACCGTGACACACTCACAAAAGATGATAAATTTTTTCTTTCCTATAATCTGCTACAATCGCATTGCATGGGCAACGTGACTTTGTCTACTTTTAAACTTGCGATGCGCATCCGGGAACACTACCAGGATCAGGAGGGGAACTAACATGGACGTTCTTTTTTTCTCCCTCCTCCTTTTAATCTTCCTATCCATCTTACATACCCACAACAACCACAAGCGCTACAAGGCCGCACGGTACGCCCAGGAGATGCAACAAGAAATAGACTTCTTGCACGAAGAATGGCAAACCTTACGGCAAAAAATCGCAAATAATGCCATAAGCGACAAAACAAACAACCTCCCATACGTCCTGGATCAAGTCCTCCAACGCTATTTCGATTTAAATATCCGCATCCCGCTGGATATCATCGAAGAAGCCGCGCGCCTTACCTGGACAGACGAAAGCGAAGTGATCGCCTATATCGAACAGCAACGAAACCACTGGAAACTAGAGTGTCAAAAGAAAGGATTGAAATAACATGAACGTACACGAACGTATTGATTTTATCTTAAACAAACACTTTCCCGCAAGCGTGAAACGGAAGCACCTCTCACACCTAATGCTGCATTTAGGCGATTATAGCGAAGATGCGGACGAACTCGGAAAAGCCTATGATCGCATCTGTACCGCGTTGGAACAACTGGATAATGAAATTACTTCTTTAAATCAGGCACACGAATTTAAATCCCGAAAATATGAACAACGCGCCATTGAACGCTTTACGCACTCGCATTTTGGAAAGGTACCAATAACACCACTCACCGGCACAGAACTGGATCGCACACTAGAATTTTTCCTCACCTACAACATCTTGTCGATGCATCAAGTCCAGGAAATACGCGCCAAAGCAGCAGCCTATCTTAGATAAACACAAAAAAAGCCTACTAGATTCACTCAGTAGGCTTTTTTCGTGTGTTGCTATTGGTAACAAACAAATAAAGGAGGTTTATCCAAAGGAGGCGTACTTTGAACACCTTTAGTATAACACAAGAAAACGCTACTTTATACAGTTGGATGGAAACGATGCAATTTTATTTTACTGTATATTCATCCTCTTAAACAACTCATATCCCACGTTCCGCATCACTTGATTATCAAACCGCAGCTGACCATTCAAGAACGCGCTCACCAGCTTTTTCAAGTAGTAGTTGTTTTTCCACTTCGTCATCATGATCGTGTTTTCGTCCAGGTCATCGGTACTTAACGCGAATATCTTCTTACTTGTCGGATCGAATTCCGTACACAAGTACATCGTGCGCTCCGTGACCCAAATGCCCATCGTCATACCATTGTACACCACCGCGAAAACAAACTTGCTCTCTTTGGCCCGCTTTTCAATAAAGATGCTGCTATCGTTCACAAATTCGTTATCCAGGGACATATCCCCATAATCGGTCCCGTCAATCAAACGTCCGAACCGCGTTTGCCGGCGTTCGTTGGAAAAATCATGGCTATCCGGTATTTCAATCAAAATATCCTTGTAGGCATTGAAACGCTTGTCAATGTTTGGCACCAAACCAAAATATAAAAAGTACGGGTTGACCACACTCACCGCATTGGATAAACACACGCAGCGCACGTTCTCCCGATCCCGGAAGACGGTATCCATTAAGTTCAACAAGGCGTTGACTTCGTTTGGTAAATAGCCGCTGTTATCCTTCTCGCGGATAAACTCGTCAAAGATAATCGTGGTCACTTTCGGATAGGCGTTCGACTTCTCCGATTGCCAGGCGGATAATGGGATCGCATAACCAGCCAGCTTCCCGTCAATCAGAAATTCCCGTCCCTTGACCGCAAACGTATGACCAGGAAAGGCATCCTTCACATCATTAAAGTACGTCTTGATTTTTTTAAGTTCCGGCTTGTAGCGCCGTAAATAAATGAATTGTTGTTCCAGCGGTTGTTTGGTTTTTGGGTCCACCTTCAGGAATTGTTTGATTACATGTTCCTTCATCGAATACGACTTCCCAATCCCCCGCGCGCCGATCACGCAATTTAAAATCCGGTTGTAACTCAACATCTTCCCCGGATTGTAGTAAAAAGCACTCCCCATTTAGACTACCCCTTTACAACAATCGCATCAAAGCCGGCTGTTTTCAATTTTTCCTTCATTTTATCGGCATTGCCTTTTACCTTATAAGCCCCCACCTGGACCCGATACAAAGACCCTGTCGCATCCGTTTCAGGTTCCGCGGGTGTTTGCACTTTTCCGGTAATGGCTTCCACCAGACCCATTGCAAGGGCCTTCTTGTTGGCTTGATAGATTTTCATATCGTTGGCATTGTCGATGAAACAAACTTCCACCAACCGATAATTAAACCCTTTTGTCTTGCTGACTTCCATGTTTTCAATCCGGTTCCCTAAAGCGGTGGAGCGTTTTTTGAATCCACGGCTGACAAAATACGTGTCCAACACAGCCAACAATTTCTTGTCCAAGGCATCCGGTTCAAAATCCGCATGGATCAAGACTTCACACCCATACGCTTGCGTATTGAACGCGTTGAAATGAATTTCCGTAATCGAATCCCATCCTGTATGCTTCCCCATTGTGCGATAGGCATAGACATCATGATCCGTGATGAAACTCATTTCCTCCCCAGCGTAGGCATCCATCAGCGTACACAATTCTTTGGTGAGGTTGTTCTCTTTATACCCGTTCCCTTCCGCACCGTAATCAATCCGGCCGGAGGGTTGTTTGCCGTGTCCGGCAATGACTAAATGTTTTCCCATTGGTTCCACTCCCTTTTCGTTTACCAGGCCCCATACAATCCCTGGGATAACAACAGATGGATCAGGGCCGGCATTTTTGACGTTGGTGTTTCGGGGTCCGTTCCACCACCGTCCACAATGATCGAACTGGCTAAATAAATTTCAGGGTCAATGAACACCCCGACTTGCCCATCATCGGCATAACTCCCGTATGGCGTTGTACTGATCGCAAAGTGTAAATGCACCCCGGTACTGTCCCCGGTGGTTCCCATCAACGCAATCGTGTCCCCGCGCTTGACGGGTTGGCCCACCGATACGCTATTGCTTAAATTATGCTGATAGGTGGAGAAATACGTGTCCTGGCTGTGCTGGATAATCACATAGTTCCCACGCGCACTATCATATTGACTTCTCACCACCGTACCATCCATGGTCGCAAAAATAGGGTCCCCGCTTGCGCCACCGAAATCGGTCCCCAGGTGATCATTGGTTCCGATGTCAATATCCCGGTACCCGAACGGGCTGGTAATAGGCGTTTCCGGATAAACGGGTTTTAGCGGCTGGATTGTAATCGACCCACCTCCGGAGAACGACAGTTCATTGAAACACCGGTTCGCAAAGGCAATCCGGTCCGGTAAACTGTCCAGGTTCGCGGGTGCTTCATAGAAGCGTATGAAATATTCCGTCAAGGTCGCAACATCGTTGTTGTTGGTATTCAGCGCGAACGAACGGAAATCATACGGCGGGGTACCGTAGATTTTAGGTCCCCATTGAATGTTGTTGATGGTTTCGTAGTTGATGCGCGCCATGTGTGTATCGCCATTGGTGTGATCCAGGCCGTTGGCGGTTGCCCAATCAATCAGCTTCGTGGCAGGGGTCCATTGTACCAAACCGTACCCACGTTCCAACGAATGGTTGTAACCAAACTCCCATATGTTCGGGTTGATCCAGCTTTCGGCGCGCATATTCCCACATAAAGCACAAATGCTGGCTTTATCCCAACCCCAACCCATACATAAATCAGCAACGATCTGTGCGTTGTTCAAACTTTCCGCTTCGGTTAAAATCGTATCTTCTGTTGTAATCCAGGACACATTTCTCACTTCCTTTCTACATATTGTACCACAATGAAAGCAGCCGTTTCACCGAAAGAATGGGATTTTACTCCGGTGAAAACGGCGCTTTTCATTTCAGGTTGTTGTCAGTTTGGTTCTATTATTAGTTTTCGATGTAGTATCCAGACAAGTAAAGAGTTCCGCTTGCAGTGACGTCAAAAGCAGACATAACGCCAGCATTTAGTGTATAAAACTGTAGGCGAGAACCAGCTTTGTTAATTAAACCTTCCAATTTTGCACCGGCAGCCACGGGTATTATCCCAAACACATAAACAGGATGAAAATCAACACCATTTTGCAAAACAGTTTTTGGTAGTGGTATCCTCATTTGTCCTGTTCCGGTGTGTCCTGTCCACGCTATTGATATTTCAAAGTATATCTTTTTGCCTACTTTAACATACCTCCCATTTTGAGAACTATAGGTTGCTTCTCCAACCGTGGTTGCCCCTTGAATTGATGGGGTAAACACCGTAGTTTCTACACCGTCTAAAATATCTCTTGATACAGTCGATTGGTCGTTATGTAACGCAATGTTGTTTGTGTTTTCAGTATCCATGTTTTCACGACTCAACCTATTTATCACACTTTTTGACAAACTGATAACATAAAAAGTTTTTAAATTATTTTTACTTTGAATGTTCAACATTTCAAGGTTATTTAAAGTTGTGTAATTGTCCACATAAAATAACGTTACAGTAGGTCCTATGGCAGTTGTGTCATTCATTCTAATGTTATCCAATATCAGGTTATCAATAATACAATTAGGTGTCCCCGTTGTGCTGTAGGCATATATTCCAACGTTACCGACATTATTCGCGCGAAGATAATCATCACCATCAATTAAGATATTCCTAAGTTTTAACGTTCCGCAATTACCATTAACGGCAAAGAACCTCCACGATGAAACGAACCATTCCATATCTATGTTTTCAAACATTATCTTATCGAAGTCACCGGAACCAATGTCAAGTGTTGACATTACAGCTAAATAAGCAGCTTTTCCGGTTACGTTGCGTATGCTAACGTTGTGTATTTTAGATGTTCCGGATAACAATCGCATGCCCTGTCCACCTTCGTGGTTATTAATGATGATGTCATCTATGGAGATGTTGTTCATGTCACCCATTGTAGCAAATGGACCATGCCCAACATCGTCAGCATTTAAAGCTATCGCATTATCTTCGGATTTTATCCGACACTTTGTTATGGTCATGTTGTCAATGGGGCCCATAAAATGAAAACCATCGCAGTTATTCTGAATTTCGTTTCCGACATTCATATCAATGTTTTCGATCTCGATATTTTTTGCGTTACAAATCAAAAATCCATAAGTAACCGTGTTTATAATGCGTGTCGGTTTAAAGATGAGATTTTCGACACCGCTAAGAAATATGCCTGAAATAATGGAAGTTGTATTGGGTTCTCCATCCCATTTTTTAGTTTGATTCGGACGATTTCCATCCCATATTCCACCGATTATTTTTATGTTTTTATCAATAATGGTCAATGTATTCTGAGTTGTCATATTGGCATTTTCTAGAAGTCGGGTATTCGCCCCATCCGCTAGTTTTAAAACGGCAAACGGGTCAACCTCCAAGGTTGTGTTGCTATAAATTTTAAGTGTCGAACCAATTAAATAAGGTGTAATTTTATAAGGTATTTTAACCTTACCTCCACCCAATGAATTTACATGAGCTAAAGCACGATTAATAGCTTGCGAATCATCAACGTCTGTTAGTTCTTTAAAACTTGACGGTAAATACGCTATCTCTGCCAACTGTTGCTCAGCTGAAAGCAAGCGATTCGCATATGTTGATTCAATTTGTTGAAACTCATTTGCAACCTCTTGCACAACCGTTTGTTCAATCACCGCACTGCCCACCAACGTGTCAAACGTATCTTTGCGTTCCACCTCCGCTGCCATACGGGCATTCTCGTTCGCGATCCGTTCGAGTTCGTTGGCTTTACGCGTGTGTTCATTCAAGTAACGTACGTTCTCCTGGGCTTGCCATCTGCTTTCGGATTTGTTCACGCCTTTAAGTGTTTCACTCACCGTGAGGGTAAACGCATCTTTCAAGTAGCTAACTTCGGTTTCTACGTTTTCCACCAGCTCGTCCAAGGCATAAGCTTTCACCAGATCCGGCAAGACTTCCGCAGATAAGCTGCTGTTCACGCCGAACAAGAAAGTGACACTCGCAATCACCGTCAGATTCTTCTTCAATAGGACGGTGCCTTCGTATTGCCCGAACGGCAACGGATTCCTAAACGTGTAGCTAAATGGCGAACTGTTGACATCCAGTCGTTCGATCAGGACCGTTTGGCGGTTGGCGTTTTCGCTCGCGTTGCGGATGGTTAAACTAGCAACCGTTCCGGAAACGTCCGCGGTGGTTGTAAAGGTTAGAACCCCCGATGCTTCATCGGAGGAACTGAAACTTTGCTTCGTGTCGTAAACGGCGGCGGTGGTTGTGATGTTTAAGGGGATCAGAATTTCTTTCATATTACACTCTCCAATTATCGACTTTTGTTTTGATTTCAGATACCGCGGTTTTCAGGTCTTCAAAGCCATTCAAGGCGGTAGTGAGTTCTTTGATCGTTTCGCGGTAGTTTTGTTCACGTGCGTCGTTCGTTTTGATGACGTATAGTAACATGCCAATAAATAAAACCGAGAATGTGATTTGTTCCCCATTTGTAAGGGCTGATTGGATAAGTTCCATTGTATGTCCTCCTTTTTATACAGCGTCGAGATTCGTAAGATTGCGATACTGACCACTTGCCAACGTGTTTACCTGAACATTAGTAAATGTGCTTAATAAATCGTATTTTTGGACAACGTCCCCGCCAGGTGAGTTCATTTCAACTGACCCGTTGATGCGCACGTTCTTGTATGCTTTCGGACCTTCAGCAAAGAACACATAACTTACGTTAAAATTTGTTGGTGGGACAAAGTCTTGCACGTTCACGTCAATAAGTACATTGGTTGCATTTTCATAGAACGTGAACACGTTTTTCATCACGTTTTGGATGTTCCCACTAATGCGGAGATTGTTCACGGCCCCAAAGAATTCCGCCAGGCGGGCAAAGCGTTTTGTGTAACCATGTACGGCGTTGGACATGCCGGAGATGTTGACATCAATGGTTACATTTTCCGTGCCGGTAAAGCGGAACAAGGAGTCCCGGTTCTCGTATATATGGTAGTGAAGATTGCCCGTAAATACGCCGTCCCGGCAATAGCCCGCAAAGTACCCGAGGCCGCCCTCAATTTGGTTCCCTGTCATAAGAAAGGACGTTCCGACACGGTCAATATCTGCCGTGTTGTCAAACGCTACCGCCGTGCAATAATGGAAGCGATTGTTGCGCAAAACCCACCCGCGATAGCCGGTATTATACTTCTGTATATCGTATGGCCCTTCCTCAATCTGCTCGCGAGGATGATAGTTGATTTTGATAATTTGGTGCGTGATGTTGTTCATATTGCACCCTTCAATGTTGACCCCACGCCCCCATGCGACAACAAGCTTGCTCGCATAGGAAAAGGTAGAATTTTTCAAGTGTATATCAAAGTCAAGTCGCTTATAGGTGCGTGCATCCAAAAACATGGTTCCATCTGATTCCGCCGTCGGATTAATTGACCATATGATCATATTGTCAACTGTGAACATTTCCGACTTCACGCGGAAGCCAACTTGCCCCGTGTAACAAATTTTAGCGTAACCCAAGCCCAAAAAACGCAAGATGTGTGTGTTGTCGGGAATTTCTAGCGTGTTCACTAGGTAATAACTGCCCGGGGTCGGTGGGAATAGGACGGTTGCGTTGTTCTGTCCGCTAACGGCGTTTATTGCCGCCTGAATAGCCCCCGTGTCATCGGTAACCCCGTCGCCTTTTGCGCCATAGTCTTTCACATTTGTTACAATTTGTGCCAACTGTCCTTGCAAAGCGGTCAGGTCGGTCACGTTGGCTTTGTTGTCCAACTGTCCTTGCAAAGCGGTCAGGTCGGTCACGTTGGCTTTGTTGTCCAATAATTCTGTGGTGAGGATATCCGCCAAGGTACCGTTGTTCAACCACTCTTCCAAAATAGCCACCAGGTTCGTGGGCAAGACTTCGTTTTCAAGGTTGCTTTTGAAGGTTTCCAGGCTGTCGTTCAACGTATTGACCACTTCAGCAACCGTGGTGAGGTCGCCTTGTGTGGTGTGGGACAGACTGTTGAAATTATCCGCAATCTGATTCAAGAACGAAATCACGGCGGTCATTTGTTCATACAAGTCCAACGAATTGTCGAAGGCTTGCGGGACGTACTTTTGGTACGTGGACGGGAAATAATTCCCTAGGATTGGGTAGGTCATAGGTGAAGCTCCTTTCAGTTAGAGTGCGAACAAAAGCGGTAGGAACCCGTAGGTAAGGAGGAAACACAAAAGGGAGGTGATTTTCCTTCCATTTGTGGGTTCACCTTAACGTAGTGGTTTCTGCTTTTGCGAACACGTTTAATAGACTAACATAAACAATTCATTCATCTCATCGAAAACCTGTTTTTCTACTCTTAATAGGCTCCGTCTGTACTCCATGAGTAGTTGCGCAAAAGATTGAGAACCGACTTTGCCTTCCCGGATTTGATGGAAGGTTTCCGTGTCGCTTTGGTTTAAGCCGCCGGTCATGGTCGTGTCTGTCCCGCTGGTGCTGTTCTGGTTGGTGGTGTTCGTGACGGTCTGATCGCGGTTATTCAGGTTGTCTTCGTGGTTCTCTATAATCTGATCGGCGTATTCCAGGACACTTCCGGTCGGATCAGTCACTAGTTGCAACCGGTCTTCCGGCATACTCGCGGTCAGTTCCCGGTTGAAATTCTTCTCCGACAACGTTTCATCCGTGTTTTTCGTGCCTGTGGCTTCGGATTGATCGGTCACATCCGTGTTACCGGTCATGTTCGTGGTTTGGGCGCGGTCTTTATCGGTGTTCGCCGACAAAATCGTTTTCGTGTTCGTCAACGGGTCGAAGGTGATCTTCTCACTCAAAAACAGTTGATTGTAGTAGGGCATATTCAAGTTGAGCCAATCTTCCAGGCGCATTTTGAACAACCCGATCGTTTCAAAACCGATTTCCCGCATGTAGAAATGGGTCACAAAGTGCGTTTCAAACGTTTCCCGGTAGTCTTCATCAAAGAACGGGTAGTCAAAATCAAACAACTGTCTGCGGCCTTTGTCGAGGATTTCTTTCCGGGGAAGGGAAGACCCGTAACTGAAACTGTCGATGTAGCGGCGCAATTCGATGGTGTAATCAGCCATTGGGTTGTCCTCCTGTTGTGGGATTTGCTAACTGTTTGAGTTCGTCCACAACCGCTTTTCGCAGCTTCACGCGGAGGTTCAATCCGTACAGTTCATTGATCAAGTCGCACGCTTCTTCGCGGGATTTCAAGAAGATGTTGGAACTGGATTCAATCTGTTCATCGTTGCTGTCCACTTCAGAAGTAACCATGCGTTCCCGTTTTTCCAGGTTCGCGTTCTTGATGCCAAGGTAGGTCATGACTTCATTCCAGACCGCATTCTTCTGCGTATTTAATTTATCCACCACATAAGGGGCATCGGTCTTGAAGACTTTGATGCTATCGGTATTGACACTTTCATGCGTGATAATCACGGGCGCATTGCCTTCATATTGGTTGTAAATGTTCAACATGGACAATTTGTTGTTGTCGTTGGCCGTGATGAGGACCGGGGTTTTCTGGGCGTTCTGATTGACCTTGATGATTTCTTTCAGCTCGGACAAGTCTTCGGCGAACATGCGTAAACTAGGGAACGTGGACTTATGCAAGTCATTGTTCCAGATCACCACGCCGCTTTCGGGTGTTTTGTCCATGTCACTGTAACGATAGGTTTCAAACGTCTTCGTGTACTGTGGCGCTGTGGCGTGAAATTGTTTGGGTAAATGGTAGTGATCCAAGGTGCCGGAGATCGTTCCCTGGACGGCGATGAAGCCGATTTCCGGGTCTTTGAAAAAGCCAACCCGGCCTTGTTGATGCAAAATCATTTCTAAATAACGTGGATCAATGCTGGGTGGGAGGTTTTCCCATTCAAACAACTGATACGCCAAGCTGCATAAATAGTCAAAATAATGCAGATACCAACTGTTGGCGAATTCGCCTTGCAAGTCGGCTGGGCTTTTGCGTGTGCGTTTGCGGACCAATTAGATCCCTCCGTTCAGTAAAGCATAATTCCCGATATCATCGGTGTGCCACAACGTGATGCCATTGTCGAAAATGGCTTTCAGTTCAGCCAGATCCTCGTTGTTGAGGTCAGCCAGAATTCTGCAATTCAACGTTTGCACATAGTTCCAAGAGTTGCGGGTGTGAAAATTCGGTACTTTCAGTTCGTTGACTTTGTAGCCGTAAGCATGCCAGAAGTCAGATAGTTTCTTCTGGTATTCCGGTTTGATTTGTTTGAGGACAATGTTGTAGCCATCGTATTCATTTCCATAATCGAAGGCGATGTTCCCGCCCATTTTCGCGATGGAAGGTGGTATGTTGGAAATGTCTTTTATCTGGGCGTTGATGCTTTGTAATTGCAAGACAGCGTTCCCTGCACCTTGCACCGTGTTCACCACACCATTCGCTAAGCCTGAAGTAGTGCCAATCGGACTAGCTAAACTACCCGCAATACCGGCAACGCCAGAAAGAGTGTTCATCGTACCATTAAAAACAATGTTATTTCGGTTGGCTTGAATACTGTTCTTGTGTCCTTGCATATACGCAGCCAGATAATCACTCACCACGGCAATATCATGGGGGTCATTGTCGATCAGCGCATGGTCTATCGCTGTGGGTTGTGTGGCTGCTTCTGTTGCATCCCCGATCATATCGGTATTGTTGTAATCAGCTAAGGCAAACATGGTTTTGTTGCTGATCCCGACAGACCCACGCATTAAAACGGTTAGGTAGTTGTTGGTGATATCCTCCAACCGAAACTCGTACTGATTGCCCTTGAAGTCCGTCAACAAACCAACTGTGTACGGATACATCAACAGTTTGCTTTCACCTACTGTGGCCAAACCATCATACTTGTCTGCGAGGATTTGTTCTTTTTTGACAACAAAGCGTTCGGCTTCCTGGATATAATACAATGGGAAGTTTCCGGTTGTATCATCAGACCAAGTGACTTTCGGCACGAGTTGCCCGGAACTCAAGAACGAAATTTTGTCGTACGACACGCCTTCCACGCTTCCAGCATCAGGATAGACCGTGATTCCCAAACCAGGGTAGTCCGTCACATACGCGGACACAACACGGTTGACCGCTTCGTTGGACGTATACAAGTTTTCCATAACCAACGCGGGAGTGGGAATCAACGTGTCTGTGTAAAAGTCGTGGATCGGTTTCCCATTGGTATAGAAGGGAACTAAGTAATAACTCAATGGTTGCGGGACCCCAATCGTGTGTCCGTAAATTTTCCCGTCCACGCGTTCCGGTGTGATGGAGGTATGCAGACTGGAATTGGCCACGATGATCAGGAACTTCATCCCAGCATACGGTTGGTATTTTTTACGCCATACCACATCGTACGCTTCCCCGTAGTTCAACTGTTCGGGAACCGTATTCCGAACCGGTGTGCCATTGGTATTCCAAAGTTTGGTGTGTTCCCGTAGGACAAAACTCGGTTTAAACGCGTAATCGAAGCGCCACGTTTGCAAGACATCCAGTTGGAAATGCACATAGGTCGTGCCTGAGTTTTTGTATTCCAGTTTCGTCACGAACGCATAAAACCATTTGTCGTAGGTTTTGGCATTCTGAAACATCAGGTAATTAACCGTGCGCAAGTCGTCAATCGGCGCGCTCACCGCGATATAGGTTTTATCCTCGAAACGTTGGAACGTGACTTGTTGCATGCTTTTCGGACACGTTCGATTCAAAAAATAGGCGGTTTGTTGCGCTTTGGTATCGAACCAGCGCGTATCTTTGTAATCATTATAGAAAGGAACGCCCGACAAAAGCCGGACGTTCGTTCCCGATAATGGGACGGTCGCCATAAGCGTTCCTCCTTATCTTTTGATATTTATTTAGCGGAAACGTGTTCTGAAAAGCAGAAACCACTCCGTTAAGTTAAAACCGCAACGGGAAGGAAAAGCATTTCCCTTTTGCGTTTTCACCTTACCTACGGGTTCCTTAACGCTTTTCATCGCACTCTTATTTATTGTACAACCGTAACAATCGATTCGCCTTTGACCAAGATCGGCTCGAGTTCTGTTCCGATATTCACACTGGCCGTAACAATCAATTCACCTGTTTGCCCTGCTGCGATTGTCAATAGACCATCGACAACAGTTGTGCCAGAAGTAACCGTGTTTCCGTCTTTTCCGGCAACGGACCAGGTTACTGCGTGTTCAGCCCCATCAGTAGCACGTACGTATACGTTGTATTGGTGGGTCTTTGTTGGTTTGATCGCGAGGATGGTAGGGTCCACAATCACTTGTGTAACCGCTGGAACCGTCCCACTGACGAAAGCCACGGCATTGGCGAAACGCGATGCCGATAGGGTCTGCCATACATGGTAGAAATAATTCCAGTACAGGCCTTTCGGGTTGCGGATCGTTTCCATTTTTTGTAGGTTGTCGTAAACCATGAACCAGGATTCATCGACTAACACACATTCCAAACCAGTCGAGGAGAAACCGTCAATGATGGTCACGTGTCCCAAGAAAGTGGTGCGGTCCATGTTGAAGGCTTTTGCCAACACATCGACATCCATTTCTGCTTCCAGGTCTGCATCAATCAACAAGTGGAGGTTTTCCATTTCAGAACGAGCGCGGACCGCCAAGGCGTTAAAATTACGCGAGCCGTTTGGCAACGTCATTTTACGCGCAGTCGCACGGATTTTCTTGACCAATGCAGCCGTTGCGGTTGCTGTGGTTGGGGCATCGACATTGACTACCGTAAACAAGCCTTTGGCATAGTAGTTGTCGATAACCAGTTTCATGTATTCATATTCTTCGACTTCTGCGGAGTTGTAGATCGCATTCAAAATGCTTGTCACGAACTGATCAAAGTGATTCCACGAAATGAAGGCGGTTTTCAACTGATCATCCTGTATCGTTTGTTCGTAGAAATCTTGACGGTTCCGTTCGTGGAACAACGTTTTTACGTTCGGGATGGCACGTTTGAAGACGGTAGATTCCGCATCTTCCACATCGTACTTTTGACCCTTCGTGATATCCGTGAAAATTTCTTCGATCGTACGGCCTTGTGGCATTTGTCCTTTTTTGAATTTCTTCAACGGGTTGTGTAACGAAGCGTATTTGACAACGACTAAACCGATGCGGTCAACCAAAGCGGTAACGAAATCATTTTGTAGGGTTTGGTTGCCTAGGATGGCAGCCCCGATTTCTGTGACATTATCAACGGATGCCAGCGGCACGTAGTTGGTAAAGTTCGGAGAACTATTGGCAATGGCGTTTACGATATCATACGTTTCCGTGATACCGAGGGAAGTTTTTACGTCCCCGATGGTGATTCTACTCATAGATTAGCCCTCTTTTCTAATTCTTCTATCGTAATCGTTTCGGACAGTGCTTGCTTTTTCTTTTCTTCTGGTGGTTCCCCGCCGCCGACTATGCCCGCTTGTCGGAACAGTTTGGAATTGCTGATCACCAGGTCGTCATTGTTGCTTTTCAGTTTCGCATTCGCGGCGGCCAGTTCTTCTGCTGTTTGTCGTTCTTCTCTAAAATCGGTGCGCAACTCTTGCAGAATTTCTGTCTTACGCGCTTGCTCTAAATCCGGCACCAACAACTCGGCTAACAGTTCGTCATGTTCTTCTACGCTTCTTGCCATTGAATATCACTCCTATCTTTATTCTATGGGTTAGTATACCATGCCAAACAACCCAAATTCCGCGAATACAATAGAAGAAAGAAAATAGTTTAAAAGAAACGAAAAAAGTTTTGTACATTTTTCGTAAAAAGCTTGCAAAATGTACAGGTGGGTGGTATACTAGGTTTTGTAAGGGAGGTGACAAACAAATGGCCAGGCTCACAATGACAAAAGAAGTCACGCAAACCGAAATCGTTTTGGCCAAGATGGGGAGGAAAGATGGGAAGTCGTATGCAGAAGACTTACCCAACGAAATACTGATCGGCAATGTGTCCTTCGGGAAAGCCCAGGAACGCATGAAAGAAAAGTATGGAGAAGGCACCGTGGTGTTTGAAGTCCATCCACAAACCATCGTCTACGAAATGCCGGTGGAGGATTTCATCAAGGTTGCAACAATCCGCGAAGTCAAGGAATAACGAAGCAAAGAAGAAACGAAGCAAACAAAAAACAACTAACCGAAAAGAGGAAATCAAAATGACAGAAAACACAAACGAAATCCAAGTACAAGCAGAAGCAGCGAACAACTACGAAATCAAACAGAATGCAGAAGGCAAGTTTGAACGCAAAGCCATTTACCAACCATTTATGAGTGTGACACCGGAAACACGCGCCCAAAAGATTGCCTTGTTGCAATTATTGGAAAGCGACACGGTAGCCAAACCATTAAACGATTGTGTCGGTAATAAAATCACCATCGCCGATGTGATCATCAACCCGTACGATAAAGTCAATGAAGATACCGGCGAAATGGAATACGGCGTGTTGACCTACATGATCGACACAAACGGGGAAGCGTATGTGACGTCTTCCAAATCCGTGTACTACACCTTGCAAAACATCTTCAAAGTCTTCGGTTTGCCACACTGGGAAGAACAGGAAGCTGTGACCGTACAAGTCGTGAAGAAAAAAGGATTACAATTTAACTACACCGATATCAACGTCATCGGGTAAGTCCATAGAAAGGGTGAGCAGATTGCCTAAGACTAGACGGGGCATCTACCACAATTTAATGGAAAGTGAATACACGGTTTCGGACAACGAAATCGTGTTTTTCTTTTCCAGTGCCTTCTACCGCAACAAATTTTTGACCACGCAACACCCCCACCGCAAGCAAGTCACCCGCACAATGGAAAAGCTGCTCGATGGTGTACCCTTCCGAGCCGATCTGTTGGCCGACTTGAACCTATACGAAACCATTGAAACCCGCGGATTTTACGTCACGTTGAAGGGGAGAGAAGCCACGTGCAAAGAGTTGTACCAATACGCCTTACAAAAGCTGACCGAGCCGAGTTCGCCAAATTAACCACGAGCGCGCGCCGGAAAGCCAATCGCATCCGAAAAAATTATGGGATTGACTTAAGCAGTGACGTGTCCCTTCCTAAAATTGAAACGTTCCGAACCCGGAAACAATACAATCAATGGAAGGAACAAGTCCAAAGCTTTACCAATCGGGCCAACCTCGATTATCAATTTGTGAAGAACCCGTTCGGAACGGTCGCTTCCAAAAAAGAACTGAATGAAATGAAACGCAAAACCAAAATTGCCCAGGAACGGGCGCGGAAATTGATTTCCGGTCAAATGGACAAACCCTGGATCTTCAAAGGCCAAGTCCGTTCCACGCAAGGGCAACGCATGCAGATGATGGGAGGTCCCGCAGAAGCAGCGGGCGTAACCGTCCCACCCGATTTTGATTTCAACAAAATGCGTACCCAGCGCCAATTTACGGAACGCAAAGAAGCCATTGATAAGCGCATGGACGTGGACTACTACGACAGAAAAATGGAACGGATGCAGTTGAACTTTATGGACATTTTGAGTTTGTCCTTCGGTTCGGATGCAGATGAGCTGCTTATTTTGCTAAACGAATTAACCCCAAAAGAATTCTGGGAAATCTACCAGATGTTTGAGGGGTTTGATTTTGCCCTCTATGACAGTGACGGCCAAGATGTGGATGCCAACCTGGGGCAATTACACCGGATGGAAAACTACACCGAAGCCTTCAAAGCCACCCGCGAACAACGCGCGGAACTGGACGGCATGATCAAAAATATAAAGGATTTTAACAACGGGAATGTGGACCGCTCCCTGGAAAATTTTTAGGCCCGTTTGGAGGTGGTACGGAGGATGGCAAAAAAGAAGAACCGCCAAAAATTTAGTTGCGACTTTGAAACCACCACAAAAGTGGAAGACTGTCGCGTGTGGGCTTATGGTTGCATGGAAATCGGCAACCTGGAAAATTTCCACTGGGGAACGGATATCAGCGCGTTCATGAGTTGGGCGGAACGCACCGAAGCGGATCTGTATTTTCACAACCTCCGCTTTTGACGGGGAATTCATTGTGAACTGGTTGTTGAAGAACGGCTTTGAACATTCTACCGAAGCCTATCCGAAAACCTTCCAGACCATCATTTCCAGTATGGGACAATGGTATGCCATAGACATCTGTTACGGGTTTGTTGGCAAGAAGAAAATCCACACCGCCATCTATGACAGCTTGAAAAAAATCCCATTCCCGGTGAAACAAATTGCCCGCGATTTTAAGTTGCCGATTTTAAAAGGCGACATTGATTACCATAAAGAACGGCCCATTGGGTATCAGTTGGACGAAAACGAAATCAGTTACCTCCGCAACGATGTGGAAATCATCGCCCGTGCGTTGGAAATCCAGTTCGGACAAGGGTTAGAAAAAATGACCATCGGTTCGGATGCCTTAAACGGGTACAAAGAAATTGTCAGCAAAAAGAATTTTGAACGCATCTTCCCGGTGTTCTCGTTGGAAATGAACGAGGATCTGCGGGCTTGCTACAAAGGTGGGTTTACCTGGTGTAACCCGCGCTTTCAAGGGAAAGTGGTGGACCGTGGGCTGGTGTACGATGTGAACAGCTTGTACCCCGCCCAGATGTATGACCGTTTGTTACCGTACGGGCAGCCTATTTTCTTCAAAGGCACGTACAAAGAAGAACCCGATTACCCGTTATACATTCAGCACGTGCGCTGTGGCTTCTATCTGAAAGAGAATCACATCCCGTGCATTCAACTGAAAGGACAAGCCGCCAAACAGTTGGGCGTGAACGGAAACGATTACCTGGACAGCAGCAAGGGCGAACTGGTGGATTTGTATCTCACCAATGTGGACCTGGAACTGATCCGGGAGCATTACGAACTCTATGAAGAAACCTATGTGGACGGTTGGATGTTCCGCGGAAAAGTCGGAATGTTCAAAGACTACATCGACAAATGGATGTATGTGAAGACCCACGAAAAAGGGGCGAAGAAATTACTCGCCAAACTGATGCTGAACAACCTATATGGAAAATTCGCCACCAATCCGGATGTGACCGGGAAAGTCCCTTCCTTAAGAGAAGATGGTTCTACCGCCTTCAAGTTAGGGGAGGAAGAATTCAAAGATCCCGTCTATACCCCGATGGGTGCATTCATTACCGCCTGGGGGCGCTATACCACGATTACAACGGCGCAGAAGTGTTTTGACCGGATTTTGTATTGCGATACCGACAGCATTCATTTGTTGGGTGATACGGTCCCAGAAGCCATCGCCGATCAGATTGACGAAGACCGCCTGGGGTATTGGGCGCACGAAAGTACCTTCATAAAAGCGAAGTTTCTCCGGCAAAAGACCTATATTGAATGGCATGAAACCAAACCGCTGCGGTATGTGGGCGGCATGCAAAACGGACCCAAAGTCCCAGCGAAGTTGAAACGCTACAACGGGAAAGTCGATGTGAAATGCGCCGGTATGCCGGAACGCATCAAGGAAGGCGTGACCTTCACCAATTTTGAAATCGGATTCCGGGTGGAAACCGGCCGCTTAAAACCCGCCCACGTCAGCGGGGGTGTGGTGTTAGTCGATCAACCATTTGAAATACGCAAGTCCCTGGGCTTCCTGGGGCGCTAACCAAAGAGGGGAGAACACAAAGATGAAAGAAACGCCTGTCGATTGGAAACAGAAGGAAAAAGCCTACAAGGAACGCATTGTGTTCCTGGAAAAACAACTGGAAAAAAGCAAACGGTTAAACCAGGACTATCATACTTTTGTGAATTCCCTCCAGTGGTTAGGAGGATCGAAAGAATGATGGGACCGAATCAAAAGGTGTATGCCGTCTATCAAGGAGAAGACTTCTTGTGTATGGGAACGCCGAATGAAATCTGTTGTCAGTTGCAGATCAAGCGCGATACGTTTTACAAGCGCGTGGCCGCGTATGTGCGGTGGCAAGAGGTTGGTGGAAAGTTACCGCTGCATGTGGTGTTTTGTTTGGATGATGAAGAGGACGAGGAGTGGGAAGATGAAGACGAATGACTTTAAGAATTTGATTGGAATGTACAATCTGGAAGTGGAAGAAACCGAAAACATGGTGTTTATCCTGAAAGAGGGCGTTACCGCTGCAACAGTCAGCACCACGTACCAGAATTGTTTTAACACGTTTTTTCTGTCGATGATGGCGTTTTGCGAACCGGAACGGCAAGAGATTGTGGACCTGATTTGGGAATACGCGGGAACCGATGTGGAAGCGCGGAAGGATGAGAAGTTAGCGCGATTGCGGTTGGATGTGCCGTTGGTGAAATTGCCTTATTATTTATATCGCAATGTTCATACAGGTGTAACAGGACTTACCATCATTGAAAACAGTGACCATAACGATTATCAAATGGAATTTACCGCGGATGAATTGTTGGGATTGAATCGGACTGGGTTTAAAGTGGAGGTAGTGGGATGAATGGAATTGAGAAAAGTTACGATACCTATGAGGTTCGCGGAAAGAATGGGTTGAAAGTAACCTACGAAGAAAAAACAGTCACTTTTGAAATAAGGAATCAATTCTTAATCGCACCGTTAAATAAAAAACAAACCAAACGTTTAATCAAGGATCTGCAAGAATGGTTAAACGGTGAAACATTTAAAAGGGAGGTAACCGAATGATTCATATGAAACGGCTCTATCAATACGAAGACGATGAAGGCACCTGGTTTGAGGAACGCAGTCCTTTGACAGAGGAGGAAATGGTACAATATGGGATTGTGTATAAAGGGCATACCTGGGTTGAGGAGGAACAAGAAGATGAAGAAAAGTGAGAAGGTCTGGTTCATCTGTTGGTTATTATTGATAGGGTTGATGTTATTTACCAATGACAAGCAGCGGATGGAAATTCAACGCTTGAACGGGGTTGTGTATGAGTTGCGGATGGAACGCAGCGGTTGGATCAGTGACTTAAACGTGATGGAAACGAAGGTTGCAAGTATGGAGTTAAAGGAGGAATAGAGGATGATAACAGTTGAAGGTGGATTTGCAAAAGTAGTGAATGTGGAAAGTGAAATAGAAGGTAATTTTGTTAAAACAATCATTTATATGAAAATGACCTACGCGGATAATAAAGCGCGTGAAAGATTAATTAAACGGCTAAGGGAAGAAGGATATCCTTTCTCTGCTAGTGGAAACAGTGATGATACCCGTTTTAGGGTTGTACGCATTCCGTTGTTTGTGGATGTACCGGAGGGTTTAGAATGAGTGAACCATGGAC
>Ga0075011_10000496_pt1 | contig 20891 bp, 21 predicted proteins | sample TARM_MetaG_T_14_FD_72354 | JGI IMG/M metagenome (GOLD analysis project Ga0075011, IMG submission 72354) | Freshwater microbial communities from Pennsylvania, USA, analyzing microbe dynamics in response to fracking - TARM_MetaG_T_14 | ecosystem: Environmental > Aquatic > Freshwater > River... | reverse complement strand
TGGCAGTTTTTATCCGTCCGTTTCACGAACAGGAATTTTTTACATGAAAACCGCACAGGAAATCCGCGCTGGTAACGTAGTCATGATCGGCACCGAGCCGATGGTGGTCCAGAAGGCTGAATTCAACAAATCCGGCCGTAACTCCGCCGTGGTCAAGATGAAGCTGAAGGGTCTGCTGAACGGCAGCGCCACCGAGACCGTCTTCAAGGCCGACGACAAGCTGGAAGTCGTTCAGCTGGAGCGTAAAGAGTGCACCTACTCCTACTACTCCGACCCGCTGTATGTCTTCATGGACACCGAGTACAACCAGTACGACGTCGAGAAAGACAACCTGGGTGATGCCCTGAACTACCTGGTAGACGGCATGGAAGACCTCTGCGAAGTGACTTTCTACAACGAGAAAGCCATCTCCGTAGAACTGCCGACCACCATCGTGCGTGAAGTCGAGTACACCGAGCCGGCCGCCCGTGGCGACACCTCCGGTAAAGTGACCAAGCCTGCCCGCCTGAAGGGCACCTCCTACGAGCTGGCCGTTGCCGCCTTCGTGGAGATCGGTGACAAGATCGAAATCGACACCCGTACCGGTGAATTCAAGCGTCGCGTCAACTAAGTTGACCCCTTGATGTGATTGCAAAAAAAGCGAGCCCAGGCTCGCTTTTTTATTGGCTGGCACCTCACGGCCGGCCTGATGAGAAGCCGTGCCCCTAGCGGCGATGGGCCAGTGCCCGCACCAGCCTGTCCCCCACCCCCTGTACCAGTTGCACCAGCAGCAGCAACATGACCACTGTCCCTGCCATCACCTTGTCGTCAAAGCGCTGGTAGCCGTAGCGGATCGCCAGATCCCCGAGCCCGCCACCACCGACCACCCCCGCCATGGAGGAGAAGCCAATGAGCATCACCACCGTCAGGGTGAGTCCGGCCAGCAGCGCCGGCAAGGCCTCGGGCAGCAGCGCCTTGACGACCACGTGCCAGCCGCTGCCCCCCATGGCGAGCACGGCTTCGACGCGCCCCTTGTCCACCTCATCGAGGGCGCTCTCCACCACCCGGGCAAAGAAGGGGAAGGCCCCCAGGGTAATGGGAACGATGGCGGCGGTGCTGCCCAGTGAGGTGCCGACCACCAGCCGGGTCAGGGGGATCAGGGCGATCAGGAGCACCACGAAGGGGAGCGACCGCCCGATGTTGATACCGATCCCCAGCACCATGTTGAGACGGGGCAAGGGCAGCACGCCCCCGGGACGGGTCACCACCAGCAGCACCCCGGTCGGCAACCCCAGCAACAGGGTGAACACGGCCGCCACTCCCACCATGTAGAGCGTTTCGAGCGACCCCTGATACATCAGTTCGAGCAAGGCATCGACACTCAGGCGACTCTGCATAAACGCACCTCCTCTGTGACTCCGTGACGCGCCATGAAACGCCGCAGGATCTCGGGATCCGGCAACAAGGCCTGCCGCACGCGGGAGTCGGGGTTGGCCAGCAGGGTGCCCAGAGCGCCGCTTTCCACCAGCTGACCCCGTTCAAGCAATGCTGCGTGATCGCAGATGGCCCTGACCACCTCCAGCTCGTGGGTGATGAGCACTATGGTGATCCCGAGGCGGCGGTTGATGTCGGCAAGCAGCGCCAGCACCGACTCCGTGGTCTCCGGATCCAGGGCACTGGTCGCCTCGTCACAGAGCAAGTGGCGCGGATTGGCGGCCAGGGCGCGGGCGATGCCCACTCGTTGCTTCTGTCCCCCCGACAACTGGGAGGGAAAGGCGCGACGGTGCTCGCCAAGCCCCACCAGTTCCAGCAGCTCGCTGACCCGGGCCGCCCGCTCCCGGCGCGCCACTCCGGCGATTTCCAGCGGGACTGCCACGTTCTCCTCCACGCTGCGGGCGTGCAGCAGATTGAAGTGCTGGAAAATCATGCCGGTCCCCTGACGGTGGCGGCGCAAGGCCGCCCCCTCCAGGGCCGTGATGTCGCGGCCATCGAACAGGATGCGGCCCCGGCTTGGCCGCTCCAGCAGATTGAGGCAACGAATGAGCGTGCTCTTGCCCGCGCCGCTGCGCCCGAGAATGCCGTAGATGGCCCCATCCGGGATCTCGAGCGACACCCCCTCCAGAGCGGGTTGCCCGTGCCCCGGGTACTGCTTGCCGAGCCCCTCCAGCACTATCATGACTGCCGCCCGGCCACCGGGATCACCGACCCCTTGTAGCTCTTGCGAATGAAGTCGGCGATCGCCCTGGACTCCAGGTCCCGCGCCAACTGGCGGATCCGCGGATCATCCTTGAGCGCCGGGGTGGTCACCAGGATGTTGGCGTAGGGATTGTTCTGGGCGCTCTCCAGCCCCAGGGCATCGCGAGCAGGCTCCAGCCCCGCCTCCAGGGCATAGTTGCCATTGATCACCGCCAGATCCACGTCGTCGAGGGAGCGCGGCAGCTGCGGCGCCTCGATCTCCAGGATCTTGAGCGCCTTGGGGTTGGTGGCGATGTCGTGCACCGTCGCCAGATCCCGCGCCGGATCTTCATGGCCGGCCTTGAGGGTGATGAGCCCCTCGTGCTGCAACAGATAGAGGGCCCGGCTCAGGTTGGTGACATTGTTGGGCAGGGCTATCACCGCCTTTTCCGGTACCTCCCTCAGGTGCTTGAACTTCTTCGAATAGATGCCAAGAGGCTCCACGTGTACGGTCGCGGCCACCACCAGCTCGGTGCCGAGCGCCTTCTCCTGATCCCGCAGGTAAGGGACGTGCTGGAAATAGTTGGCATCCACATCACCCGCCACCAGCAGGGCATTGGCATTGATGCCGCCGCTGAGCTCGATCACCTGCAGATCCAGCGAAGGGTCCTGGCGTTTCACCTCGCCGAGGATATCCGCATGGGGCAGTGGATCCGCGGCAACCCGCAGCGCCTGGGCTGCCTGGGCGGAGAGAGAGAGTCCGAGGGCCAATACCAGGCCGCTCAGGGAAAACAGTCCGTGCTTGTTCATCTTGTGCTCCTTGCCATGCAATCAATGGGTGGTTTCGCCGACCGCCAGCGCCCGGGGCGCCGGCAACAGATCGGCATGGTGGCGCAATGCCACATCAGGGTGAGAACGCAGCCGCCCCTTGAGGTAGTTCCAGCCCACCTCCCGCAGCAGCGGATTGTGCGGGTCGGTGGCAGGCCCTCTGACTTCACGGGCCAGTGCCTCGGGCAGCGGATAGACGGGCACCACGGCGTCGAGCTGGGCCCCCAGGAAGAAGGCGATGGAAAGACGCTCCTGCCCCGGCGCCGACGGCACCACCCGGTGCACGGTCGCCCGCAGGTAGCCGTTGCTGGCCAGCTCCAGCAGCTCACCGATGTTGACCACGAAGGTGCCGGGGAGCGGGAGCGCATCGATCCAGTGATCCGGCGCCACCTCCACCTGCAGGCCGGGCTGGTCATCCTGCAGCAGGAAGCTCAGGAAGCCCGAATCCTTGTGGGGACCGACCCCCTGAGTGGCGCCCCGCTCACCGGGATAGCGGATCAGCTTGATATGTTCGTTGGGACGCTCTCCGTGCAGGGCATCGAAGGCATCTGGCGACAGTGCGAGCGCCTCGGCAAAAGCCCCGAGCAGAGTACGGGACATGCGGGTCATCTGCCCACGCCAGCGCGTCAGCACGGGTTGCAGTGTCGGCAGCGCCTCCGGCCACTGATTCGGCCCCTGCAACCGCCACCAGGGCGGGTCGCCCGCCGCGCGCGGCAAGGCAGGGCGATCGGCACCGATATCAAACTGCTCTCGCCAGTCGGGTTGACCCCGGGTCAGCTCCGCCCCCGGTCGGTTGTAGCCACGAAAATGGGGAGAGTGGATCATGGCGACCTGCTGCTTGGCCGCCAGAGGCAGCGCAAAGAAGGCCCGCGACAGCTGCTGCACTTCCTGTTGCAGCTCGGGATCGATGCCGTGGCCGGTCAGGTAGAAAAATCCCGTCTCTCTCGCGGCATCGCGCAACGATGCCAGAAAATCGGCCCGAGCGTCGGGCGAGGCATCCAGCTGCCTCAGGTCGAGGATGGGCAAGTGAACCAAGGTGCTCATGGCGATAACGCTCCCTGTCGATGGAAAGTGAGGGTGAACCTCTCGTTCTGACGAGACAGGGGGGGAGAATTCTCCGCCTGCGGCCAGTGGCGACATGCCCCGGCCCCCTGTCTGTCTGCCCTTACTGAACCATGTATGGGTCACGGGATGGAACAATCAAAACCGGGAATGCTTTGCCATTTGGAACAATCCCGGGCCCGTGTCCGGCCCGCCGGTCAGACCCTCTTCGCCACCGCCGATGCCGATGTGCCCCCTTGCCCTAAAGAAACCCCCGGCGAGGCCGCTATGAGGGAGTGCTGGAGGATCCCCCATGACATTTCGCCCCTATCTGCTGCTGACCTTGCTTGCTTTTGCCGCCCACGGCACCGGGCAGGCACCGTCAGGCGCCGCCCCGGATCCAGCCCCCCTGGTTCCCCCCGACTACTGGCAGAGCAGCGACTGGCAGGGAATACCCGACAGCACCAGAGTGGACAAGCAACAGGTACTGTTTGCCAAGCACGACAGCGACAACTACGTGGGTCTGGTCATCCTGCTGCCCGACTGGCAGCGCAGCGGCCAGCTGTGGCAACTGACCCGGGAGCTGGGGCGCCTCGGTTTCGATACCCTGCTGCTGCTCCCCTCGCCGCAGCAGACCGAGCTCGACCCCGCCGCCGAGAAGAAACAGCAGGTCATCGACGATTTTCGCAAGCAGTTTGCCTCCCGCATCAGCAAGCTGGGGGATGCCAAGCTGCAGGAGGGGGGCTTCAAGCTGCTGCTGGCCCAAGGTACCAGCGCCGCCTGGGCCGCCAACCTCATCGCCAGCGAGCAGTTGCCCGCCCCCGATGCTCTGGTGCTGCTCGACGGCTTCTTCCCCAACCAGCTGAGCAACCAGACCCTCGCCAAGCAGATAGCCCAGGGCAGCATCCCTACCCTGGATCTCTATCAGGAGGAGGGAGGACGCTGGCCCCTGCTGGCGGCCGAAGCCCGCAGAAGCGAGAGTCGCCGCAGCCACAAGCTCAACTACCGCCCCTATGCCCTGATGGATCTGGAGGAGACGCCGGGGCGCATCCAGGGCTGGCTGACGCACCTGGGCTGGATCTGAGGCCCTCCGAGGCACAGCCACCCGCCTTTTGCCTTCCCCATCGGACTTGGCCCGATGCCACCGCGCTGGTCAGCCGCCCTCCATGTTTGGCATCATGTCCGAACCAATGGCAGGAGGCTTCATGCAGCAAATCGTGTTTCTCGACAGCGACACCCTGGACACCGGCATCAATCTGCGCCGCCCCGATTTTCCCCATCACTGGCAAAGCTACTCGACCACGGCGCCGGATCAGGTGGTGGAGCGGCTCAAGTGCGCCAGCATCGCCATCATCAACAAGGTGCGCATCGGGGCCGATGAACTGGCCCAGCTGCCCGAACTGCGCCTGATCGCCCTGGCCGCCACCGGCAGCGACAACCTGGATCTGGAGGCGTGCCGCGCCGCCAATGTCGCCGTGTGCAATATCCGCAACTACTCGGGCCCTTCCGTCCCCGAGCACGCCATGGCCCTGATGCTCGCCCTGTCGCGCAACCTGTTCGCCTGGCGCCAGTCCCTGCTGGAGGGGCGCTGGCAACAAAGCGGCCAGTTCTGCTTCTTCGACCACCCCATCACGGATCTGCATGGCAAGCGCCTCGGGATCATCGGCAAGGGAACCCTGGGACAGGCGCTGGGACAGCGGGCCAGCGCCATCGGGATGGAGGTTTACTATGCCCAGAGCCAGGTCGGCTCCCCGGGGGATGACGACAGGCTGCCCCTGGATGCCCTGCTGCAAAGTTCGGATGTGATCAGCCTGCACTGCCCGCTCACCCCCTACACCCGCCATCTCATCGGGGAGCGGGAGCTGGCCCTGATGAAACCGGGCGCCTTGCTCATCAACGTGGGCCGTGGCGGCCTGGTGGACGAGCCGGCGCTGCTCGAAGCCCTCGGCAACGGCCGTCTGGGGGGCGCCGGCTTCGATGTGGCGAGCGTCGAGCCGCCGCCCCCCGACCACCCCCTGATGCAGGCCCTGCGTTACCCCAATTTCATCCTGACTCCCCACGTGGCCTGGGCCAGCGAAGAGTCGATGCAGCGCCTCGCGGATCAGCTCATCGACAACATCAACGCCTTCTCCCTTGGCAGGCGCCAGCACCGGCTGGTGTAAGAGGCCGCTCGCCGCCCCTCACGGGCCGGCAGCGGGATCAGTCGTCATGCCATCTGTGCTTGCGGTGCTTTTTGTGTTTCTTGTGGTGCTTGTGGTGCTTGTGATAGCGCCTGTCATCGTAATAGCGATCGCCGCGGCTCTCGTGACCATCCCCGGTCCTGGCTCCGATGGCGGAGCCACCGGCACCACCGATACCGGCGCCGATCAGCTGGCCCGTACTGCCACCGACGCTCTTGCCGATGGCTGCCCCGCCCAGGGCACCGACGGCGCCGCCGAGCGCAGCTTCGTTCTTGTTGCCCCTATTGGCCGTGGCCGCACCACCGGCCGCGCCCCCAGGGCGGCCCCCACCAGGGCGCCGGTGTCGCCACCCAGCTCCTTGCCGATCATGGTGCCCGCCACCCCGCCGGCTCCGCCGCCGAGAATGGTATTGAGGGTCTCGGATGCCTGCACCTGTCCTGTGCCCAACAGCAACGCCCCCAGCAGCGCCAGTGCGCTCATGCCAAACGGTTTCATTTTCATGGGGTACTCCTGTCAAACCTGATGATTGATTATTTTTCCCTGCACTATACAAAGCCCCCTGACCTGCGCCACTGCCGCAAGGGGCACCTCACGGCCAGCCCTCCCTGTCTCCGGTTCGCGACACGATGCAAGAAAGCAGGCTAACCACCTGAAACCACATCAAAAAAAAAGGTCACACGAGAAATCATCCCCGTCATGACCCTTTTCTAGGCCCAAAGGCCCTTTTTTGCAGCAATCACCGTCAGACAGATACTGTCACAACCTCCCCGTCAACGGGCGACGACGCCGCCAGATGCCAACAATCCCGCCCCTGGTGCTTGCTCTCGTACAGGCAGGCATCCGCCCGCTCGAGCGGCGTCAGGGCATCATCCGGATAGCGCGCGCCGCCGGCGCTCAGGGTGATGGCGTCGGCGAACTCCCGCCATTTCAGGGCCTTCACCCGACCGAGCAGGTGGGTCAGGCGACATTCCACCTCCGCCTGCTCCCAGGGCAGCAAGGCCGCAAATTCATCGCCCCCGATGCGGTAGACCTGCTCATCCCCCAGGGTTCTCGCCATGATGGTGGCTACCCGAAATAGCACCGCATCCCCCACACCGTGTCCCCAGCTGTCGTTGACGCGCTTGAAGTTGTCCACATCGAACAGCACCAGCCAGTAGGGCCTCCTCGCCTGCTCCAGCTCCGCCCGCTGCTGATCGAAGGCTCGCCGGTTCAGGATGCCGGTGAGAGGGTCGTGGAGCAGGGCATCCTGCCCTTGCAGCAGGCTGTTTCGCACCTGTTCTATCTCTCCCAGGCTGCCGTGCACGAACCAGGTTCGCTGACGCCGCTGGATCTCCTTTCTCGCCTCATCCCGGATGAGGCCGCTGAGCGAGCCCTGCACCAGCGCCTGCTCCTGACGAAAGATCCGCATCAGAAACCACAGGCTGCACAGCCAGATGCAGAGCAATGCCAGGGCGGGCAGCACCACCATCAGCAGGGTGTCTTGCAGGTTTTCATGAAAATGGGAGGGGGGGAGATAGACGTTGAGATCCCACTCCATCCCCTCCAGAGCGTGTTGCAGGTGGCGACCGGCCCAGAACCCGTCCAGGCCGACCGCCTGCGTCTCCCGCTCGAGACGGGGCGGCAACAGCGACAAATTGTGCCCCACCACCAGCTTGCCGCCCTTGCGCTCGGTGATGTAAAGAGCCACCGGATCCTCACCCACTGCCCGGTGCAACGCCCCCTGCAAGGCACTGAACGACATGTCCACCATCAGCAGCCCAAGCAGTTGCCCCTCATCATCCTTGACCCGCTTGATGAGAGTCAGTACCTCTCCGGCCAAATCAAACGCCGGGTAGGGACCGAACCAGACGAGATCATCGCCCTCGCCGGACAGGGTCTGGAACCAGGGCCGCGCCTGTGCCCGGTAGCCCTCCGGTTGCTGCCAGTCGGGATAGCCGTCGAGCCGATGGGTGCGCGCGTTGTAGAAATAGAGGAAGTGGGCGTCGTACTTGAACTGATGGGCAATGGCCCAGATGGGATTGATGGCCGATGCCCCGGCAGCGATGGCCTGCTTGTCCAGGGACGCCTCCAGCACGCCAAGCTGGCGGCGGTTGTCCTGCGCCATGTCCTGGAACAGGGTGGCGTCGAGGGCGGCCAGCATGTGACCGTAACCCGCCACCGTCTTGTCGATGCTGCTCAGGTAGCTGGCTGCCGCCAGCAACAGGGTGGCGATCAGCACCAGCCCTCCCAGGAGAAACGACAGCGGAGTCAGTATGTAATAGCGTTCCTTGATCAGCGCCGCCGTCATGCCACCCTCTATAAAATGTCATATTGGATGAATTTTATAGATTAAAAATCTGCAAAAGATATTGATTGAAGTCATTAACATCCACTGCTAATGATAAAAAAGATATCAAGGTGTCTCACGGCCATATTCACATCCGTCATGTGAATATCCATAAAAAGTAGAAACAGTCATTACTCCTCGTTGACGGTTTATTGCCCGCAAGGTGATATAGTCGATGACTCGAGAAATCGGAGCCAGATGACCTTTGTCGGCAACGCTGGCGGTGATGATTCATCAACCAAGGAGATGTTATGAGCAGTCCGTTTATCGAACAGATCAAAGCACGTCGTACCATCTATGCCCTGGGCAACAGGGTGACCCACTCCGAGGCCCAGCTGACCGCCCTCATCAAGGATGCCGTCAAGCACAGCCCCTCTTCGTTCAACTCCCAGAGTTCCCGCGCCGTCATCCTGTTCGGCGAGCAGCACCACAAGCTGTGGGACATCGTCAAGGCGGAGCTCAAGAAGATAGTGCCGCCGGAGGCCTATCCCCAGAGTGAAGCCAAGATCAACGGCAGCTTCCGCGCCGGGGCTGGCACCGTGCTCTTCTTCGAAGACACCGCCGTCATCGAGGATCTTCAGCAGAAATTCGCTCTCTATGCCGACAACTTCCCCATCTGGTCCGAACATGCCACCGGGATCGCCCAGTTCGCGGTCTGGACCACCCTGGCCCAGGAGGGCATCGGCGCCTCCCTGCAACACTACAACCCGCTCATCGACGATGCGGTGCGCAAGGAGTGGGACCTGCCCGCCAGCTGGCTGCTTCGTGCCCAGATGCCTTTTGGCAGCATAGAGCAACCTGCCGGCGACAAGACCTTCATCGACGACGACGTGCGTTTCCGGGTCTTCAAGTAAGCCTTCACGCCCCCTCCACCAGGGGGCGTTTTCATCTCGCACTCGTTCACCCTTGTCACGTGCCAGCCATACTCTGAGCAAACCCTCTCTTGTCAGGAGGTCCCCATGGGGGACATCGCACGCCAACGTACCTCATGCACATTGACGCCCTTGTCCGCTCTGTTGTGTGTCGCCGCCCTGGTACTGCTGTTCTCGCTGATCGGCATCTTCACCCGCCCCCCCAACCTGCTGGCGGCCTTCTGGCCTGCCAATGCGGTCATGCTCGGCTGCATGGTGCGCTATCCGCGCCTGGCCACCCCGGCGGGCTGGGCCGGCGGCATACTGGGCTTTTTTCTCGCCGCCCTCTTCACCGGCGAGCCCCTGTTCAAAACCATCTTGCTGACCTGCGGCAACCTGGCCGGCATCGGCGTCGGGTATCTGCTGATGCATCGGCTCGCGCCTGCCGACAAGCTCCTCAGGCGCCCCACCTCCCTCGTGCTCCTGCTGCGAAACACCCTGGCCGCCTCCCTCGCCGCCGGCGTGGTCGGCGCCATCATCAATCCCATCCTGTCTCTGGGCTCCCCGCTCTACGGGCTGGGCTTCTGGTTTGCCAGCGAGCTGGTGAACTACATGACCATACTGCCGGTGCTCCTGACACTGCCTCCCCATGACAGCGTGCCCCCCTGGTGTACCCTCCTCTATCGCACCGAGTTCTCCTGGGCCGGATTGATGCCGTTGCTGAGCCTGGTGGCCTCCCTGCTGCTCACCCTGCTCATCGAGGGGCCGGGATCCATCGCCTTCCCGGTACCGGCACTGCTCTGGTGCGCAGTCACCTACTCCGTCTTCGCCACCAGCCTGCTGACCCTGAGTTACAGCACTCTGATCCTGATCGCCCTCTCAAACGGCCATCTCGTCATCAATCACGATGTCCAGACTCAGTACTGGATGTTCTCCGTCCGGATAGGGGTCATGCTGATCGCTCTCACCCCCCTGACCGCCGCCAGCATCATGGCGGCCCGCAACAGCCTGCTACGGGAGATGAAACACCTGGCCCACCACGATCACCTGACCGGTGCGCTGAACCGGGCCGGCTTCTGGTCGGCCGCCAACGAACTGCTCCAGCACCTCACGGTGCAGCGCTACCCTGTGGCGGTCTGCATGCTGGACATCGATCATTTCAAACGCATCAATGATCGGCACGGTCACGAAGAGGGGGACAACCAGTTGAGCGGCTTCGCGGCCCGGGTGCGCGACCAGCTTCGACCGGGGGACCTCTTCTGTCGCCTGGGGGGAGAGGAATTCGTGGCCATCTTGCCCGGCCTCAGCGAGGAGCAGGCCATGGCGGTGGCCGAGCGGCTGCGAAAAATCGTCGCGCAGCCAGGGGAAGAAAATGGAGCCGAGCCCGCCGTCTGCATCACGGTCAGCATCGGTATCGCCTCCCAGAGAGAGGGCCCCTTCAATCTGGACGAGCTGCTCTCTCGCGCCGATCAGGCGCTCTATCTGGCCAAGCACAATGGCCGCAACCGGGTGGAACGCTACTCGGCCGAGCAGGCTTCCCCCAGCGTCGGGCAATCTTGCGGCACCTGAATGGCGTGGCTCTTGTCGTCATCATCCGGCCTCTGCCGGCTGCGGGGCGGGCAGATGAAGATGGAGCCCGTCCGATGCCACCTCGATCTCGATCCCGCGCCAGTCCCGCAGCCAGCCCTTGAGCCTGTCGTCATACCGCCTTGTTCCCCCCATCTGCACCACCTGGCAACCCGCCTGCAGGGCGCTGGCGATGCCCGCTGGCGCATCCTCGAACACCAGGCAATCGGCCGGAGCCAGTCCCAACCGGCTGGCAGCCAGCAAATAAGGCTCGGGATCCGGCTTGCCCCGTACCACATCCCCGGCGCACACCAGGAGACGGGGCAGCGGCAATCCGGCGTGCAGCAGCCGGTGCTCTGCCACCCTCCGGCTTGCGGAGGTCACCAGCGCCCAGCGCGTCGATGGCAGCTGTTCGAGCAGTCGCCGGGCACCGTCCAGGGGCATCGGCGCCGCAGCATATGCCATCTCCAGATCGTCGAGCAGGGCCACCTCCACCGCCATGTCCAGCTGGGGAGCCAGGGCCCCTATCACCTCCCGTGAGCGCACGCCGTGGCACATGGCGAGCACGGGAGCGGGATCCAGCCCATGGTGCTGACACCAGCGCCGCCACACGACTTCCACGTCGCCGGTGGAGTGGACCAAGGTCCCATCCATGTCCAGCAGCAGGGCCTCGGCCCTCACGCGCACCGCGCTCACAGGGCTCTCCCCGCCAGCGCATCGGCGAAGACCTGCCGCTGGGCAGCGGCCTCGTAACAGGCGAGCGCCTGCTCCGCATTGCTGGCCCACACCGGCAAGGGGGCGACGACGAACCCCTGCTGCAACAGGCTGGTCAGCAGCTCCCCGGTCTCCGGTGCGGCCAGCGGCTGAGCCATCACCAGGCTCCCCTTGATCAAGAACAGATAGCGTTCGCTCGACATGACATGACTCCTTGTGGCTGAACAGCGGGCAAGCAGGCCCGTTTCGAGACCATTAGAACAAGGAGATTAGATAATTTATAATCAATAAATCGCCACATTTGATAACCAAACGGAATGAGATTCGACCTGAGACAATTGCAGGCCTTCGTCATGCTGGCCGAGAGTGCCAACTACCGGGAGGCGGCCAGCCGGCTTTTTGTGACGCAACCGGCCCTGACCAAGCAGATCCAGGGGCTGGAGCAGGCCCTCGGCAGCACCCTGTTCAACCGGGGCCGCCATGGGGCCGAGCTGACAGCCATCGGCCTCCAGTTGCTGCCCCAGGCCAAGGCTCTGGTGGATCACGGCAAGGGATTCGAGCGGCATGCCCTGGCGCTGGCAAGCGGTGCCGCCGGACGCCTCAATATCGGGTTCGGGCTCTCCAGCTTCGCACTGGCCCCCTCCCTGGTGGCCCGTTTCAAACAGCAGGCCCCCGACGTGCTGGTTCACCTGCGGGACACCACCTCCGCCATCCAGCAGGAGCACTTGCTGGCGGGTCGGCTGCAACTGGGCTTCATGCGACGGCCTGATGCGCCACAACTGAGGGAACACAGGTTGCTGACGGACAGACTGGTCCTGGCCGTCCCCACCCAGGTGGCAGGGCCGGACTTCGACCTGGAGCGGGCGCTGATCCGCGATCCCTTGCTGCAGATGGTGGGCCATCGCTGCCCGGGTCTCAGCCAGCAGATCGCTCGCTTCCTCGGTGCCAACCGGCTGACCGGTCTCATCCAGGAGGCGGAAGACATCCAGACCCTGGTCGCCCTGGTGGCCGCCGGTATCGGCAACGCCATCCTGCCGCGCAGCGTGGGGTTCATCGCGGGCAAGGAGGTGACCCTCTACCCTCTCTCCGGCCCCTGGTCGGAATGGGAAATCAGCCTGGTGTGGAACCCGGAATTTGCCGATCCCATTCGGGATCGCTTCCTCGCCATGGTGAGAGAGACGCACCCCGAGCCCGCATGAGGTGCATGAGATACCTGCAGGAGAGGATGGCCGGGCTCAGTCCCGTTCCGCCAGCTCCGCGACCTTGATGATCTCGGCAATGCGACCGAGCATGCGCAGGGAAGCCTGGTGTTCTGCGGCATCCGCCGCCGCGCAGGCATCCTCCAGGATGGTGATGGCGTAGTCCCGATCGTGGCCATCCCGTACCGCCCCCTGAATGGCCCAGCTGGTGCTCACGCCGCACACATAGAGATGCTCGATGCGATTGGCCCGTAGCGCAGGCTCCAGCGCCGTGCCGTAGAAGGGGCTGACCCTGGGTTTGGTCAGCACCAGATCCCCGGGTTGCACATCGAGCTCCGGGTGAAAGTCGGTGCCGCTGTCCGCCAGGGAGAGGGCCCCGAACTGCCGGGCACGGCCAAACATGGGGGAACCCCTGGGATGCAGCAGATAGCCCTCGTCAAACCCCACCTTGATGAGCACCACCAGCCAGCCGTGAGCGCGGGCATGGGCCAGCGCCTGATTGGCGTGCGCAATGGCGTCCTGCTCGAGCACCTGGGCCGCCGAGGCGGCAATGCGCCCGTCCGGGTGGGCGATGTCGTTGATGAAATCGATCACCAGCAATGCCTTGTTCATGGTGTTCTCCCCCTTGCCTGAGGCCGTTTTGCCCCTGCGCCGCCAGGATCACTCCTCGCGGCCATATAAAAAACCGGCTGGCACCATCACACGGATTGATATGCCACCCGATTGGCACCTGGCAGTGCCACGCACTGCCTCATACCAGCCCAAGCGCATAGCGTAGCGCCATCTCCTTGAGGGGGCCCGCCTTGTCCGCCAGATTCAGCGCCAGGTTGCGGGCAAGCCTGAGGGGGCCTATCTCGTTGCTGAAGACCCCGTAGAAGAGATCCATCCCCGACTGCATCAGCAGATTGTCAGGGCGGCGTCGCCCCTCGTAACGCCCGGCCAGCGCCAGCTCGTGCCACTGTGCCCCCGCCTTGCCGAGCAACCCGGCCCAGCAGGCCACGTCCTTGAAACCGAGGTTCACCCCCTGTCCCGCCAGCGGGTTGATGGTGTGGGCCGCATCCCCGAGCAGCACCACTCGCCCGGCGTGATAGTCGTTGGCGTGGCGGCGCACCAGGGGGAAGCTCCCCTTGGCCGTCACGGTGAAACCGCCAAGGCGGCTCGGGAAGTGGCGGCGCACCTCGACGGCCAGGGCCTCGTTGCTCATGGCGGCCAGCGCCCGGATGCGGGCCGGGCTGTCATACCAGACCAGAGAGCCATGGCGGCCCGGCAGCGGCAGGAAGGCGCGCGGGCCACTCGGGGTGAACTGCTGCCAGGTGATGTCTTCCTGGGCAAAATCGGTGTCGATGTTGATCAGCATGCAATGCTGGCGGTACTCGAAACGCGACACCCCGATACCGGCCAATCGCCGGGTGTGGGATTCGGCACCATCGCAGGCCAGCACCCAGCGCGCCTGCAGCTCGGTGCCGTCATCCAGGGTCAGCACGGCGTCATCCGCACTCTGGCGCAGACTCGTCACCGCCGCCGGGGTATGGGTCTGGATGGTCGGGAAATCCTCCATCCTTTTCAGCAGCGCGAGCTGGATCAGCCGGTTTTCGATGATGTAGCCGAGCTGGGGCAGCCCGAGATCCACCGCGTCGAAGCGGGTAGCGAAGCCGTCCAGCTCCCAGGTCTCCAGCCGGCGATAGGGGCACAGCCGCATCTGCTGCAGATATTGCCAGGCACCGGCCCGGGTCAGCAGCGCCACCGAGGCCTGACTGATGGCGGAAACCCGCAGATCCAGCGACTGCTCGGGGGCATAGGGCTCGGGCAACCGGGTCTCGATGACCCGTACCGAGAGCCCCTCTGCCGCCAGCAGGCAGGCGGTAGCGGCGCCCACCATGCCGGCGCCGACGATGGCGATATCACACTGTTCCATAACTTGATTCCTGCAAGGAGTCCCCGCGATAAGGGGCAAGGGCCGAACCGAATGGGGCATGATAACGCAAGGAGGCGGCAGAAACAGTGAGAGGGATGCGCAATTGCCGACGACAAGCTGGCCCTGATGGCGACGGGCGGCCCCAGACTGGTCAGCACCGGGATTGCGGAGTAAAATGGCCGGTCCTTTGACCCTGCCGATTTCAAAACCAGTCACGAGAAGCAATGAGCAAGAAACTTCATATCAAGACCTGGGGCTGCCAGATGAACGAGTACGACTCGTCCAAGATGGCGGACCTGCTGGATGCCAGCAATGGCTACACGCTTACCGAGGAGCCGGAAGAGGCAGATGTGCTGCTGCTCAACACCTGTTCCATCCGCGAGAAGGCCCAGGAGAAGGTGTTCCACCAGCTCGGTCGCTGGAAGAAGCTCAAGGCGAAAAAACCGGGGCTGGTGATCGGGGTGGGCGGCTGCGTCGCCTCCCAGGAAGGGGAGAACCTGCGCAGCCGGGCGCCCTATGTGGACATCGTCTTCGGACCCCAGACCCTGCACCGCCTGCCGACCATGATCAAGCAGGTGCAGGAGGGGCGCGGTGCCCAGGTGGACATCGCCTTCCCCGAGATCGAGAAGTTCGACAACCTGCCCGAACCCCGTGCCGAGGGGGCGACCGCCTTCGTTTCCATCATGGAAGGCTGCTCCAAGTACTGCTCCTTCTGCGTGGTGCCCTACACCCGTGGCGAGGAGGTGAGCCGGCCGCTGGATGACGTGCTCTATGAAATCGCCCAGCTCGCCCAGCAAGGGGTGCGCGAAGTGAACCTGCTCGGCCAGAACGTCAACGCCTACCGGGGGCCGACCTTCGACGGGGAGGTCTGCACCTTCGCCGAACTGCTACGCCTGGTGGCTGCCATCGACGGCATCGACCGCATTCGCTACACCACCAGCCACCCGGTCGAGTTCACCGACGACATCATCGAGGTCTATCGTGATACCCCCGAGGTGGTCAGCTTCCTGCACTTGCCCATCCAGAGCGGCTCGGATCGCATCCTGACCATGATGAAGCGCCCGCACACCGTGCTGGAGTACAAGTCCAAGATCCGCCGCCTGCGCGCCGTGCGTCCCGACATCACCATGAGCTCCGACTTCATCGTCGGCTTCCCGAACGAGACGGACGAAGACTTCGAGGCCACCATGAAACTCATCGAGGAGATCAACTTCGACATGAGCTTCAGCTTCATCTACAGCCCGCGCCCCGGTACCCCAGCCGCGGACCTGCCCGATGACGTCGACATGGAAGTGAAGAAGGCCCGCCTGACCCGACTGCAAAACCGCATCAATCACCAGTCCATGCTCATCGGCCGCGCCATGCTGGGCTCGGTGCAGCGCATCCTGGTGGAGGGGCCCTCCAAGATGGATCCCATGCAGCTCAGTGGCCGCACCGAGAACAACCGGGTGGTCAACTTCGAGGGGCCGCACCGCCTCATCGGCGGCTTCGCCGACGTGGAGATCACCGACGTACGCCCCTACTCCCTGCGCGGCCGCTTCATCCGCGGCGAGGACGAAATGAACCTGCGCATCGCCACGGCCCCGAGCGAGATCCTCGCCCGTCGTCCTGACAACGTGCCCGATGATCTGGGCGTTGCGGCCTTCAGACCCCATTGATGACTCTCTCCCCCGCCCCCTGGCGGGGGAACAACCGATAAGAGGACACCTTGAGCCGACACATCTCCACCCTGAATCTGCATCTGGAACCCGCCGACAACCAGCGCCTCGCCAGCCTGTGCGGACCCTTTGACGACAACCTCAAGCAGCTGGAGCGCCGTCTCGGCATCGAGATAAGCTACCGGGACAACCACTTCCAAGTGATCGGCAAGCAGGCCCAGGTGGAGGCGGCTGCCGTCATCCTCAAGCACCTCTATGTGGAAACCCAGCCCCTCAAGGGGAGCAAGGTGAGCGACATCACCCCCGAGATGGTGCACTTGGCGGTGCAGGAGTCCCGCGTGCTGGAGCAGGACGACGAACCCGCCCCTTCCCTGCCGTATGGCAAGGAGGTCACGGTCAAGACCAAGCGCGGTCTCATCAAGCCCCGCAGCCCGAACCAGGCCCAGTACATCGCCAATATCGTGCGCCACGACATCAGCTTCGGCATCGGGCCCGCCGGGACCGGCAAGACCTATCTCGCCGTGGCCGCCGCCGTGGATGCCCTGGAGCGCCAGGAGATCCGCCGCATCCTGCTGACCCGCCCGGCGGTGGAAGCCGGTGAGAAGCTCGGCTTTCTGCCCGGCGATCTTTCCCAGAAGGTGGACCCCTACCTGCGCCCCCTCTACGACGCCCTGTTCGAGATGCTGGGCTTCGAGCGGGTGGAGAAGCTGATGGAGCGCAACGTCATCGAGGTGGCGCCGCTTGCCTACATGCGCGGCCGCACCCTCAACGACGCCTTCATCATCCTGGACGAGGCCCAGAACACCACCACGGAACAGATGAAGATGTTCCTGACCCGCATCGGCTTCAACTCCAAGGCGGTGGTGACCGGCGACATCACCCAGGTGGACTTGCCTCGCAGCACCAAATCCGGTCTGCGCCACGCCCTGGAGGTGTTGCAGGGGGTCGATGGTCTCTCCTTCAACTTCTTCGAGTCCAAGGACGTGGTGCGCCATCCCGTGGTGGCCCGCATCGTGCAGGCCTACGAGGCATTCGATGCCCAGCAGGCGGCCGAGAAGAGCGCAGCCACTCCCCGCAACGAGAACACCAGCAAAGAGAGTGCCCAATGAGCGTGACCCTGGATCTGCAACTGGCCTGCGCCAGCACGGACGGCCTGCCGACCGAGGCCCAGCTGCAAGGCTGGCTCGACGGCACCATTCTGGGCTTCCAGCCCGAGGCCGAGGTGACGGTGCGCCTGGTGGACGAGGCGGAGAGCCGCGAGCTCAACCACACCTATCGCGGCAAGGACAAGCCCACCAACGTGCTCTCCTTCCCCTTCGAGGCGCCACCGGGTCTCGAGCTGCCACTGCTCGGGGATCTGGTGATCTGCCGCCAGGTGGTCGAGGCCGAAGCCGTCGAACAGGGCAAGCCCCTGATGGCCCACTGGGCTCACATGGTTGTGCATGGCAGTCTGCATCTGCTAGGTTATGACCATATCGAGGACGAGGAAGCCGAGGAGATGGAGCAGCTCGAGCGCGACATCATGCAGGAACTGGGCTTCGCCGATCCTTATCTGAACGACGAAGAGTAACGAACCGGATGGTCATCGTCTTGAAACAGCCGATGCCCATCCTCATATAGCCACAACGATTTCAAGTGTGTTCATACGAGTAACCAAGAGAGAAAATGACCGACGATCACCCTAGTACCGGCTCGCCGAAGAAAACCTGGCTCGACAAACTCAGCCAACTCTTCCAGGGCGAGCCAAAAGACCGCAACGATCTGGTAGAGGTCATCGCCGATGCCGAAGAGCGGGACCTCATCGATCAGGACACCAAGGACATGATCGAGGGCGTGCTCGAAATTGCCGAGCTGCGCGTGCGTGACATCATGATCCCCCGCTCCCAGATGGTGACCATCGAGAAGTCCCAGCCGGTGGACGAGTTCCTGCCAGTCATCATCGAATCCGGCCACTCCCGCTTCCCGGTGATCAACGAAGACAAGGATCACGTGGAGGGCATCTTGCTGGCCAAGGATCTGCTGCCGTTCGGTTTTGGCGGCCAGCATGCCAGCGAACCGCTCCAGCTGGAGAAGATCCTGCGTCCCACGGTGATCGTGCCGGAGAGCAAGCGGGTCGATCGCCTGCTCAAGGAGTTCCGGGAAGAGCGCTACCACATGGCCATCGTGGTGGACGAATTTGGCGGTGTCTCTGGTCTCGTGACCATCGAGGACATTCTGGAGCTCATCGTCGGCGAGATTGACGACGAGTTCGACGACATCGAGGACGAGCCGGAAGAGATCCGCCGCATCAGCAAGCGGGTCTTCTCGGTGAGCGCGCTGACCGAGATCGAGGACTTCAACGACTTCTTCGGCACCCAGTTCAGCGATGAAGAGGTGGACACCGTCGGCGGTCTGGTGATGCACGCCTTCAGCCACCTGCCCAAGAAGGGTGAAGAGATCGAACTCGACGGCTACCTGTTCAAGGTGATGCACGCCGATCGCCGTCGCCTGCAACAGTTGCAGGTGAAGATCCCCGAGCATCATGCGGCGGCGCAGCCGGAGTCCTGATCCCGCCCAACCCCACGCACATCCCGCGCCCCTCTCGTCAGGGGCGCTTTTTTTGCCTCTCTCCCGCCGCGCGACCGCCCCTGGGCCCACGCCGACCGCGAGGCTCGCCGTTGACCCGGTTTGCGGTTAAGATGTCGGCCATTGTGTTTCCATTCAGTCCAATTCGAGCCCCGATCCCCCGTGAAATCGAAACTCCTGACCAGCCTGTTTGCCATTGCCAGCGGCGCCATCGCCGTGCTGGCCTTCTCCCCTTTCGGCTACTGGCCCCTGGTGATCCCCTCCCTGCTCGGCCTTTACGCCCTGCTGGACAAGGCCACCCCCAAACAGGCAGCCTGGCGCGGCTTCGGCTACGCCATGGGTCTGTTCCTGCCCGGGCAGTGGTGGATCCACGTCAGCATGACGGAGTTTGGCGGCATTCCGCTGCCAGCCGCCTTCGTGCTGCTGGCCGGGCTCTGCGCCTATCTCTCCCTCTATCCGACCCTGGCCTGCTGGCTCTTCGCCCGCTTCTTTGCCGGCCGCCACTGGAGCCGCTGGCTGCTCGCCTTCCCGGCGCTCTGGCTGATGGCCGACTGGCTGCGGGGCTGGGTGATGACAGGCTACCCCTGGCTCTGGTTCGGCTACACCCAGATAGACGGCCCCCTCAAGGGCTTCGCTCCCCTTCTCGGGGTGCAGGGCATCACCCTCGCCCTGCTGCTCACCGCCTCCGCCCTCTGGCTGGTATGGCAACACCGCAAGCCGGCCTGGCTGCTGCTCCCCGTCGCCCTGGTGGGCGCCGCCCAGGGGCTGATGCAGCTCAACTGGGTGACCCGGGGTGAACCGGTCAAGGTCGCGCTGGTGCAGGGCAACATCGAGCAGTCCCTCAAGTGGGATCCGGAGGCCCTGGTGCCGACCGTGCGCAAGTATCAGGATCTCAGCCGCGAGAACCAGGATGCCGACATCATCGTCTGGCCGGAGTCCGCCATCCCAGCCATCGAGAAGGAGATGGGTACCTATCTGGAGAGCCTGGACAAGGCGATGAAGGTGAACGACACCGGCCTGCTGGCGGGGATCATCCATTACGATCTGAAACAGCAGCGCTTCTTCAATACCGTACTCGGCATGGGGGTACAGGATGCTGAGGGCAAGGAGTCCTACTACTACGAGCACAAGAACCGCTACTACAAGTACCATCTGCTGCCCATCGGCGAGTTCGTGCCCTTTGAAGATCTGCTGCGTCCCATCGCCCCCTTCTTCAACCTGCCCATGTCCTCCTTCAGCCGGGGGGACGAGGTGCAGCCAAACCTGATCGCCAAGGGGCTCAAGTTTGCCGCCGCCATCTGTTACGAGATCATCTTCCCGGACGAGGTGCGCCGCAACGTGCAGTCGGATACCGACTTTCTGCTGACCGTCTCCAACGACGCCTGGTTCGGTACCAGCATCGGCCCCTGGCAGCACATGGAGATCGCCCGCATGCGCGCCCTCGAGCTGGCCCGCCCGCTGCTGCGCGACACCAACACCGGCATCACCATCGTCACCGAGATAGACGGCAGCATCATCGCCCAGATCCCGCAGTTCGAGGCTGGAGTATTGCGTGCCGAGGTACGCCCCGCCCACGGCCAGACCCCCTATCTGCGTTTTGGCAGCTGGCCCATGTATGGCCTGGCCGCCGCCCTGCTGGGGCTGGCCCTGTGGCTGCGCCCACGTGCCCACCCCTGGGCGCGCAAGGGCTAAGACCACACAACGCCAATAAACAAAAGAGGCGCCCTTGGGCGCCTCTTTTTATGGTTTGGCTTATGGCTTGGCACAGTCTGGCGGCTCAAGGAGACAGCGGCTCGCGATGATATTCATCGGCCCCACACTCCGGGCAGGTGTCAAGCTGCTCCGGGTGCAGCACGGTATGGCGCCACTCGCAGTGATCGCACACCAGCACCCC
>Ga0075011_10000495_pt1 | contig 20893 bp, 22 predicted proteins | sample TARM_MetaG_T_14_FD_72354 | JGI IMG/M metagenome (GOLD analysis project Ga0075011, IMG submission 72354) | Freshwater microbial communities from Pennsylvania, USA, analyzing microbe dynamics in response to fracking - TARM_MetaG_T_14 | ecosystem: Environmental > Aquatic > Freshwater > River... | reverse complement strand
ACTACTAACTACTAACTACTAACTACTAACTACTAACTACTAACTACTAACTACTAACTACTAACTACTAACTACTAACTACTAACTACTAACTACTAACTACTAACTACTAACTACTAAGGGGATAGTTGTATCCTTATATTAAGCTATACTTAATTTTTGATGTTCAAAATTAAAACTTTTTATAATATATATAGTTGTAAAACTAAAAAAGGCAAGGATGCCACTTAAAATTTCAAGGAGGAAATAATCATGATAATCAATAATAATATTTCGGCAATGAACGCTTATAGGAACTTAACGTCAGTAAATGAGAGAACTAGTAAAACTATGGAAAAATTATCTTCAGGGATGAGAGTAAATAGAGCAGCAGATGATGCAGCAGGTCTAGCAATTTCAGAAAAAATGAGAGGTCAAATTAGAGGTTTAAATATGGCAACAAAAAATGCTCAAGATGGTATTTCTTTAATACAAACAGCAGAAGGAGCATTAAATGAAACTCACTCAATATTACAAAGAATGAGAGAACTTTCAGTACAATCAGCCAATGATACTAACACTGGCGAAGATAGAGAAAAATTACAATTGGAAATGAATCAATTAAGACAAGAATTAGATAGAATTTCAAGTGCAACTGAATTTAATACTAGAAAATTAATAACAGGTGAATATTCTGAGAATGGTTTAGTATTTCATATAGGTGCTAATAAAGATCAAATAGTAAATTTAACTTTAAATGATATGAGTGCTACAGCTTTAGGAGTAAATGGACTAGATGAAACGTCATCTATATCACTTAGTACTCAAAGTGATGCTAATATTGCAATTAAAGAAATTAATAGTGCTATAGAGCAAGTGTCAGAAGAAAGAGCAAAATATGGAGCTTTACAAAATAGACTAGAGCATACAATTAATAACTTAAGAGTAAGTGCTGAAAACTTACAAGCATCAGAAAGTAGAATAAGAGATGCTGATATGGCACAAAATATGGTTAACTTATCAAAAGATAAAATAATAAGCCAATCAGGTACAGCAATGTTAGCACAAGCTAATACGGCTCCACAAGGTGTATTGCAATTATTACAAAACTAATTATTGAAATGAAAAAAATATAATGTTTATGGCAAGACTCTTGGTTTTATTAAGTTCAGGGTCTTGCTATAAAGAAAAATATATAGTGGTAAATTGAATAAATATATGATTTTAAAATTAAGCTAAGTGTTTACGCATAAAATAAACTTTCTAAGTTTGTAAAACATAAATTATATAGTTTCAAAACTAAATAATAATTTATATATAAGCATAAATGAAAAAGTAATTTTATAAATTGTTTGCAAAATGCATAAGCTACAGCATAAATTCAACTATAGAACTAAAGTTTTAAGTTTTATTTAAATTCCTTGAAAAAGGTTTTAAAAGATTTTGCACCGAATGACTCGAATAAATCAATAAAAAAATTGATGAATTGTATTGGTGTTTATTTGTGGCAAAAAATTGGTTGGATAATATAAAATTGTATACGAAAAATTTATCAACAAAATAAAGAACTAGGAATTCTGCAATAAATTATTTAAAGTATAAATAGGAGGCGAATAAAACTTAATAAGATTACTATTTTATTTTAGTGTACTTAGTTGTTTTGAAATAGTTTAATTAATTTTTCTTGATACTCTAATTACTGAAGATATTATTCTTTGATATAAAAATTAAAGGATACTAGTTTTAGTGATTAGAAACACTAAACCGCAAGGAAGCGGATAAAATATCAAGGAGGATATAGTTATGATTATTAATAATAATATTACAGCAATGAACGCTTATAGGAATTTTGCACAAACAAATGAAAGAGTTTCAAAAACAATGGAGAAATTATCTTCTGGTCAAAGAGTAAATAGAGCAGGAGATGACGCAGCAGGTTTGGCAATCTCAGAAAAAATGAGAGGGCAAATTAGAGGTTTAAATATGGCAACAAAAAATTCTCAAGACGGTATTTCTATGATACAAACAGCAGAAGGAGCATTAAATGAAACACATGCTATACTGCAAAGAATGAGAGAATTATCTGTGCAGTCTGCCAATGATACTAATACTTTTGAAGATAGAGAAAAATTGCAACTAGAGGTAAGTCAATTAGTTTCAGAATTGGACAGAATAGGAAATACTACTGAATTTAATACAAGAGTTCTTATGACTGGAGATTATGCAGACAATGGAGTTGTTTTCCATATTGGAGCTAACAAAGATCAAAGTGTTAATTTGACATTCAATGATATGAGATCAGAAGCATTAAATGTTAATTTGGTAGATATTACTGAACAAAAAGGTGCAAACGATGCAATCTTAACTATTAATAATGCTCTTGAACAAGTATCAGAAGAGAGAGCTAAGTTTGGTGCTATGCAAAATAGACTAGAGCATACAATTAATAACTTAAGAGTTGCTGAAGAAAACTTACAAGCATCAGAAAGTAGAATTAGAGATGCTGATATGGCAAATGAAATGGTTGATTTATCAAAAGATAAAATCATATCACAAGCAGGTACAGCAATGTTAGCACAAGCTAATACAACACCGCAAAGTGTACTACAATTATTACAATAGTATAAAAATTTAGTTTTAAAGTTTAAAAAATTAAAATATGAACTACTATGAATTACTATGAAATTTAATGTATTTGTTTTAATTATTAATTTATTTAAAATGAATAATTGATATAGGTACTTCTACCTTATTCATACCTGATTTTATAAGGTAGAAGTACTCCTCATAAGACTGATTAATATGTTTAGTCACAATACATAACTCTTTATTTATATGGAGTTATTGATGGTGACTAAAACACCAAAATAGTATAGGGCCCATACTATAAATATTATTCGCAAGGATGCGAAAAATAAATTAATCAGGGAGGATCAATTATGAGAATTAATAATAATATCACAGCAATGAATGCGTACAGAAGTTTTGTACAAACAAATGAAAGAGTTTCAAAAACTATGGAGAAATTATCTTCTGGTCAAAGAGTAAATAGAGCAGGAGACGATGCAGCAGGTTTGGCAATTTCAGAAAAAATGAGAGGTCAAATTAAAGGTCTTAACATGGCAACAAAAAATGCTCAAGATGGTATTTCTATGATACAAACAGCAGAGGGAGCATTAAATGAAACTCATGCTATCACTCAAAGAATGAGAGAATTGGCAGTTCAAGCAGCCAATGATACTAATACTATGGAAGATAGAGAAAAATTACAGTTAGAAGTAGATCAATTAATTGCAGAATTAGACAGAATAGGAAATACAACAGAATTTAATACTAGAGTTCTTATGAATGGTGAGTTAAAAGATGAAGGACTTATATTCCATATAGGTGCAAATAAAGATCAAAATGTTAATTTGAAATTCAATGACATGAGATCAGAAGCTATTGGAGTAAAAAATATATCACTTACAGAGCAAACAGGTGCAAATGATGCAATAGAAACTATTAATAATGCCTTAGAAACTATTTCTGAAGAAAGAGCAACATTTGGTGCTATGCAAAATAGACTAGAGCATACAATTAATAACTTAAGAGTTGCTGAAGAAAATCTACAAGCGGCTGAAAGTAGAATTAGAGATGCTGATATGGCTTCTGAAATGGTTAATCTATCAAAAGATAAAATTATATCACAAGCAGGTACATCAATGTTAGCACAAGCTAATACAACACCGCAAAGTGTATTACAATTATTACAATAATTATAAAAATTAAATATACCCCTGCTAGATTTAGCAGGGGGGTTAAAAAACCTGATTCAATAGTCACAAATTTTTTATGGTAATATAATAAAAACCTGATTCAAGCTATTTAGTCACAATGAATGCATACTGTATAGATAAGCTTTGCTATACGGTAACCATGAGTATATTTGTGGTGACTATAATACACCTATGTAGTAATCCGGATACTACAGCAAGGAAGCAAAAAAAAGAATCAGGGAGGATCTATCATGAGAATTAATAACAATATCACAGCAATGAACGCTTACAGAAATTCAGTACAAACAAACGAGAGAGTTTCAAAAACTATGGAAAAATTATCTTCTGGTCAAAGAGTAAATAGAGCAGGGGATGACGCAGCAGGACTAGCAATCTCAGAAAAAATGAGAGGGCAAGTTAAAGGTCTAAGTATGGCAACAAAAAATGCTCAAGACGGTATTTCAATGATACAAACAGCAGAAGGAGCACTTAATGAATCACATGCAATTATTCAAAGAATGAGAGAATTAGCTGTACAATCATCAAATGATACTAATACTACTTCTGATAGAGAAAAACTTCAGTTAGAAGTAAGTCAATTGGTAGAAGAACTAGATAGAATAGCTAATACAACAGAATTTAATACTCAAGTACTTATGGATGGAAACTTTGATAGCGAAGGAGTAATATTCCATATAGGTGCAAATAAAGATCAAAATGTTGAACTTAAGTTTAAGGATATGAGAGCAGAGTCTTTAGGTGTAAGTGGAATTGCAATGACAGAACAAGCAAGTGCAAATGAAGCTATTAAAACAATAGACACAGCTTTAGAAGGAATATCAAGTGAAAGAGCAAAATATGGTGCTATGCAAAATAGACTAGAGCATACAATTAATAACTTGAGAGTATCTAATGAAAATTTACAAGCAGCTGAAAGTAGAATTAGAGATGCTGATATGGCAAATGAAATGGTTAGTCTATCAAAAGATAAAATCATATCTCAAGCTGGTACATCAATGTTAGCACAAGCTAATGTAACACCACAAAGTGTATTGCAGTTATTAGGATAGTAAATAACTCATTTTAATAAATACCCCCTTGTTTTCTTGTATAAATTAAGCAAGGGGGGCCTCAAAAAAATAAAATCCTGGTTTCACAGAAAAATCCTGATTTCAAGATGGTTAGTCACGTTTAGTCACAATGAATGCATTTATCTAGAATATCTACTAGATAACCATGAGTTTATTTGTGGTGATTAAAGCCAAAAACGCAGTAAGTGCACGTACTGTGGCAAGGAAGCAATAAAAATTTGAAATCAGGGAGGATTTAAAATGAGAATAAATAATAATATAACCGCAATGAACGCTTATAGAAACTCTACTCAAGTTAATGAAAGAGTATCAAGAACAATGGAAAAACTATCCTCTGGTCAAAGAATTAATAGAGCAGGAGATGATGCAGCAGGACTGGCAATCTCAGAAAAAATGAGAGGGCAAATAAAAGGTCTAACTATGGCAACAAAAAATGCTCAAGATGGTATCTCAATGATACAAACAGCAGAAGGAGCACTAAATGAAACCCATGCAATCATTCAAAGGATGAGAGAACTGGCTGTACAGTCTGCCAATGATACTAATACTACTTCTGATAGAGAAAAGTTACAGTTGGAAGTTAGTCAATTGGTAAAAGAGTTAGATAGAATAGCTGAAACTACAGAATTTAATACACAGGTACTTATGAATGGCGACTTGGCAAAGGATGGCGTTGTTTTCCATATAGGTGCAAATAAAGACCAAAATGTTACATTACAATTTATGGACATGAGGTCAGAAGCTTTAGGGGTAATAGATGTAAATATGATTACTCAAGAAGATGCAAATAATGCCATTAAAACAATAGATTCTGCATTGGAAGGTGTTTCCAGTGAAAGAGCAAAATACGGTGCTATGCAAAATAGATTAGAACATACAATTAATAACTTAAGAGTAAGTTCTGAAAATCTACAAGCAGCTGAAAGTAGAATTAGAGATGCTGACATGGCATCTGAAATGGTAAAACTATCTAAGGATAGAATAATATCAGAGGCTGGAACTGCAATGTTGGCACAGGCAAATGTAACACCACAAAGTATTTTACAATTAATTAGATAACAATATTCAAAATATAGAATGATTTAGAATTAATTAAGAGTTTCCATTAAATGAATGACTATTTAGTAAAATTAGTAAAAAAGTTAATCCTCACAAGTGGCTTTCATCAAAAGTCATTAATCAATCAATCCAATAATTTAGTCAAATAAATCCTCCATCTGGTTTTTTAGAAGCACTTAGGTGGGCTAATATGTTTTTTAGCCACAATGCCTCTATTAACAGTAGAACTAAAATGCTGAAATATAGATGTGGTGGCTAAAACCACCAAGGATATATCCCGGGATATCCAAAAAAAGCATGGAAGCTAAAAATCAGGGAGGATTGATGACAATGATAATTAACAACAACATAACAGCATTAAACGCTTATAGAAACACAACAGATGTGAATTCAAGAGTAGAAAAAACAATGGAAAAATTAAGTTCAGGGCTAAGAATAAATAGAGCAGGAGATGACGCAGCAGGACTAGCAATTTCAGAAAAAATGAGAGGGCAAATAAAAGGTCTTGATATGGCAACAAAAAATGCTCAAGATGGTATTTCTATGATACAAACAGCAGAAGGAGCACTTAACGAAACTCACGCTATCATTCAAAGAATGAGAGAACTTTCTGTACAAGCATCCAATGATACTAATACTAATGAGGATAGAGAAAAGATCCAGTTAGAAGTAACGCAATTGCTTGAAGAAGTTGATAGAATAGCTAATACAACAGAATTTAATACACAAGTATTATTAAATGGTGAATTAGCAAAAGAAGGAGTAGTATTTCATATAGGGGCTAATAAAGACCAAAATGTAAAACTTCAAATCAATGATATGAAAGCTAGTGCTTTAGGACTTGATAAATTCAAAGTTACAGACCAAAAGTCTGCAAATGATGCAATCGAATTAGTAAATACTGCATTGGAAAACGTATCTGGAGAAAGAGCTAAGTTAGGAGCTACGCAAAATAGATTAGAACATACAATTAATAACTTAAGAGTAAGTTCTGAAAATCTACAAGCAGCTGAAAGTAGAATTAGAGATGCAGATATGGCATCTGAAATGGTAAGTTTTTCTAAAGATAGAATCATATCACAATCAGGAACAGCTATGTTAGCACAAGCTAACGCAGCACCACAGAGCGTGTTACAACTACTTAGATAGCATTTGCTATCTAAGTGGGCTAACACCCTCTTCCGTGCAAAACAAAAAAAATTAAGATTTAATGACCTTTGTAGTTTTTATTAAGGTCGAAACCCCAAATAATAGAAGCTATTGCTGGTTATTAAATGTGCTAGCAATTTGATTAACCAAAAGTCATTCATGGAAGCTTGACTGTTATTGCACGGAGGGGGGTTAACAACATGATTATTAACAACAACGTTACAGCTAAAAACGCTTATAGAAATGTAAGTGATATTAATGCAAAGTTGTCCAAATCTATAGAAAAGTTATCCTCAGGAGAAAAAGTAAATAGAGCAGGAGATGATGCAGCAGGACTAGCTATTTCTGAGAAAATGAGAGCTCAGATAAAAGGCTTGGATATGGCAACAAAAAATGCTCAAAATGGAATTTCTCTTATACAAACAGCTGAAGGTGCTCTTTTTGAGACCCATTCAATTTTGCAAAGAATGAGAGAGTTAGCAATACAAGCATCAAATGATACTAACACTATCAACGATAGATTGAAAATTCAGTTGGAAATGGATAAACTGAGACAAGAATTAGACAGAATTGCAGAAGCAACAGAATATAACACAAGAGTCTTATTTACTGGGGAGTATGCTAAGGACTCAAATGGATTAGTGTTTCATATAGGTGCCAATAAGGACCAAGATGTAGTAGTTACACTAAATAGTATGGATGCAAAGGAACTTGGAGTAGCGGGAAAAGAAAAAGATAAGTCTTTATCTGTTACAAAGCAAGAAGATGCAAATAATGCTATAGTTAATTTTGATAAGGCAATAGAAATAGTTTCTCAAGAAAGAGCTAGATATGGGGCTTTGCAAAATAGATTAGAGCATGGTATAAATTCTTTGAAGCTTGCTTCAGAAAATTTACAAGCAGCTGAAAGTAGAATTAGAGATACAGATATTGCTAAAGAGATAGTTGAATTTAGTAAAAATCGTATAATTTCTCATTCTGGAACATCTATGCTAGCTCAAGCCAATGTTATGCCACAGGATGTAATAAAATTAATTGATTAAAAAAAACCCTAACTTTAAGTTCATGGTCTTAAGGTTTAGGGTTTTTTTGCCGTTAATAAATAGAAAAGAGGTGGAATAACAATGAAGCTTACAAATACAGGTAAGGCAGATTTATATAATGATATAGAGTTGCAGAAAAAAAATATTCCTAAAGAAAATAAGGAAATAAATAACTTAAATAAAGTTGAAAAAAAATTTGATGTTGAAAAAGTATATGGAAAAAAAGTAGAAAAGATTAATAAAGGGGAAGAACAAGATTTAGACAAAATATTAAAAGAACTTAATGAAAATAATAATATGATAGATAAGGGAATAATATTTGAAAAAAACTATGATTATGATAGAATAGTGGTGCAGGTAATAAATAAGGAAACTGGGGAAATGATAAAACAATTACCTGCAGAGCATGTGTTGGAATTTAATAGGCTATATCAAGATTTTACAGGTATGATGTTTGATATAACTGTGTGAGGGGAGTATTATGAGTAGATTACAAATGACAGGGCTTGCATCTGGTATGGATACAAAGTCTATGGTGGATAAATTAATGGAATTAGAAAGAAAACCCATACATTTAAAACAAGAAGAAATCCAAAAAGTTCAATTTCAAAAAAAACATTGGGATGATATTGGAAAACAAGTTAAGCAATTTAAAAATGTAGCACAAGAAATGACTAGAGATAATGTTTTTCGTAAAAAGATAAGTACAGTAAGTGATGAAAAATTAGTTAGTGTAGAACTTGGACCAAGTGCAAAAAATGGAACTTATGTAATAGAAGATATACAATTAGCAAGACCGGGTCAAGTAACTTCTACCTTTTCACTACCTTTAACAGATGAAATAAAAACTCATATTAAAGGAGATAAATTAGGAGTAAGACATGTTAATACAAAATTTATAGATATGTATCTTAGTTTATTTGGTAATACTGAATTTGATGAAGTTGGATTCAAGGTTAATGGAAAAGAGATATATGCAGAAGCAGGAGATTCTATCGGAACTTTTATTAATAAAATTAATGCCAGTGGAACTGGAGTTAAGGCTAGTTTTGATACAGAAGGACGTTGCATAAAACTAGAAAGTGAAGATAATAGTCCAATAGAGATAAGTTCTGATGATAGTACTTTTTTGAGAGGATTAGGACTAAATAAATATAATGGGAAAAAAATATTGAATAATATTCCTGCTGAATATAGTCAAAGTATTTCTGATGTAAAAGAACTGTCTCAAGTAAGAAGAGGTTTTTTTACAATCAATGATTTTACAGTGGAAGTTAATCCAGATTTTGATAGCATAGATGATATAGTAGGTAGATTAAATGCAGAAGGGTCTCCAATAAAAGCTTATTTTGATGAGGGTTCAAAAAAATTAAATATAGTAGCAAAGGTTGCTGGAGATGATATTTTTATACAAGATGATACTTCTAACTTTCTAAATACTTTAGGCTTAATGGACAAAAATCCTATGGGAAGAGTTGTTCCTACTTTGCATGAAGGTAAAAAAGCTAGCTTTATGGTAGATAATGTAAGATATGAAAGAAATAGTAACGATATAACATTCAATGGAATAAGATTAAATTTTTTGGGAAATACAGAAACGAACCAAAGTATAACAGTTACTGTAGATAATGATTATGATGCTATGGTTGAAAAAATAGAAGGATTTGTAAAAAACTATAATGATACTATTGCTACTATCCATTCTAAAACAGTAAAAGATGCACCATTACAAGGGGATACCACAGCTAACACTCTTGCCAGCAATCTTAGAACATATATGGGAAATAGTGTAAATGGAGTGGATTCAAGATATAGTCAACTTGCTCTAATTGGTATAAGTACCATGGGTAAAGAACCTGATTTAATAATAAATTATGATAAGCTTAAAAAAGCTCTTTCTGAAAATGTTGAGGAAGTAGAGAAATTATTCATACAAAATGAAGCAGACTTTAGTGGGATAGTAGGAACTGGTGATGGAACGAAAAAAACTTTTGCCACAACTACTAGGTCTAAAGCAGAAGAATTACAAGTAAAAGTTGGAAATAAGGTATATAGTCGTAATGGTAAAAATAAATTAATGACTAAGAGTGAGTTTCAAAGAAATAAATTATCAAAAGCAGACCTTATTAAGTATGTTATAAATGGAGAAATAAGAAGTAAATCAGATTTAGATGGTAGATTAGGAAAAACTATACCAGATAATATAGTGCTTATGGATGATGTTACAGGTGCCTTAGAATTTGGTGAACCACCTAAAACTGGTGAAAGTGTTGTAGTTGAAAGTATTAAAAGTATTAATAATAATAAATATGGTTTTAATCAAGGTTTGGTAAATAAAGTTAATACTTATTTAAATCCTTTTGTTAGTTATGGTGGTACTTTTGAAAGACAGAGTAAAGCCTTTGATACTAGAATTAGTCAAATGAATGATTGGATAGCAAGAACAGATGATAGACTAAAAATGCGTGAAGATGCATTAAAAAGACAATTTGCAGGAATGGAAGGTTCTATGCAATATAGTAATTCTCAAAGTAATTGGTTATCAGGTCAAATTGCACAATTATAATGGAGTGGATTAATGAAAATATTAATAGATAAAAAGGAAATAGAAATCTATTATACAGAGGATGATAGTTTATCTAAATTTATACAAAGAATTATAAATGTTTTAGAAAAAGAAGGTAGAGTTATTGACAGTATTAAAATTAATGGTGAAGCAATAAATGTAAATTCTGGTGATAGCTTACATATGATAGATATTATTGAATTTGGCACAAAAAAGCCAAATATATTAATAGTAGAAACCTTGTATGAATTAGATTCATATATAGATAGATTTTTAGAAAATGTAGATTTGATAATAGAAGCAATAGATTTTGGAGAATATGTTGATGCTGTTGATATTCTTTTAGAAGGAATAAATGGCTTGGAATGGATATTTAATGTGTTAGAAAATGCTAAAGAAATATTAGATATGCAAGAAAATGAAATGGAATTAATTTTTGAAAAAGCTTATGAAATAATGATGGCACTTATAAATGCTTTGGAAGAAAAAAATTATCCAGAAATTAAAAGGGAACTTAGTTTTAATTTGTGCAGTTTACTCATGGAAGTGAAAGACAAAATACCATTCTTGTCAGATTTAGCAATGGAATTGGAAAAAAAGGAGATTTACTCTAATTAATTTAAAAAATTGACTTTTTGAACATACTTGTTATATAATGAAAGGGTTATAAGTATGTTATGGAGGTTAAAAATGAAAAGATTTAGCGTTAGTTTTATGTTAGTTGCACTTGTGTTATCGTTAGGTGCATGTTCTAGTATTGAGAAGAAAGATGAAAAGAAAAATGTTTTATTTTATTTTGAAGATGCTATAAGTGATGATAAAGGGGCAGGTAATTACACATATCCTAGTGATAAAATATTTGAAAAAGGTTCTTTTGATATTCAAGAATTTACTATTTATGAAGCTGATGATTATTACGAATTTGTTATAAGAATAGGTTCAGAATTTAAAAACTATACAAGTAAATTTGCTAATTGGGATATGCAAATGTTTGATATATATTTGCAATTGGAAGACAATAAAAATACAATGGCAGTATCTGGTAGAAATGTAAAATTTAGTGAAGCTTGGTCAAAGTCTATAGTTATTGCACCAGAAAGACAAAATAATCTAAAAAGAGCTATTTACAGTAAAAATACAGAAGTTGGAGATTCTATAAGTTCTTATGAGGATATAAGTAGAGATATTATTGTACCTAATATACAATTTGCAGATTATAATACTGTTTATGCAAGAGTATTAAAATCTAACTTAGACCTTAGCAAATTAAAGGCAGTTCAAGTATTTTCTATGCCTTATGATGGTGATGCCAAAAATCATAATACTTTAAATTCTATAGTAGAAGAATATACAGGTCAGTATAATTTTGGTGGTGGAAGTAATTTTTATGGAAACCCAAATGTGATAGATATTTTAGGTGACAATAAAAAATTAGGGGATTATATTTCTGAAGAAGGCTATGAAGTTTATCCTGTAATAGATTTTATAAAAGTAAAATAGTTTTAAAATAAAAGGTGGCCTAGCCACCTTTCTTATATTGTAAAATATGTTTTAATAAAATATTATGTATACAATCATAAATAAAAAATCAATTTTAGAATTTATTCGCAAAATTCGAGAAATTCGTTGCAAAAGGTTTTAAAAGACTTTGCACCGAATTGAATGAAACTTAGAGCTTTAGCTCTGTAGTTGAATTTATGCCGTAGCTCGCAAATTACACGAATTTTTAACAATCTTTTTAATATTATTTATGTATTAAAAAAGGCTAAAAAAGTGGAGGGATACTCTAAAATTATATATAAAATTTATCAATAAAATAAAGGCATAGGAGTTATGCAACGAGCTAAAAATTATTTAAAAAAGGGGAGAAAATGTTTAAAAAAATATTGTTTTTATTAAATTTATTGTTTTTAATTTCTTGTAGTAATCAGCAATTAAGAATAGAAGATATAAAAGGACCGACTGTTTCTGCAAAGGGAGATGGATATATTTTTATTAATTATTTAAAGCATGAACAGAATCCCTTCTACCTTCGAGAATTAGAAGATAATCAAGTGGAATTTATATTGGAAGCTAGAAAAAATGATATAGAGAAAGTCTACCTTATTTTTAATGAAACTCCTTATTTAATGGACAGTATAGGCTCAATAGGTGATATTGAATATTTTAAGATAAGTGTTCTAAGAGAAAAGGGAGATTATTATTTTAAATTAAAAGATGGGAGATTAGCTTATTATTTTTCAAGTAAAAGTGAAAACAACATAGATAATGTAGAAAAACTTAATTATATTCCCAATGAAAATTTTCATACACAAAATTTAGATGGGGAAATATGGTATAATATATATATAGACTCTTTTAAGAATGCAAATAGAGATAACGACCCTATTTTTAATGAATTTTCTTCGGAACATTTTACAGCACCAAGGACAAGCCTTTCTAGTGGTAAAACTAGAGAGGAATTGTATACTAATTGGGCAGGTAGAAGAAATATAAAAAATTTGGGATTATTTACTTTGAATAACTGGAAAGATGACTTTAATCGTAAAGAAAATTGGGAACTTAGAGGAGAAAGAATTTATCCTTGGTCAAAAAATGCAAGTAAAAGATTTGGTGGCGATATACAGGGAATAAAAGAAAAGTTAGATTATTTGCAAGAATTAGGTGTAAGTGCCTTGTGGTTAAGCCCTGTTTTTTATTCACATTCAGGGAACAAATATGATATTATTGATTATAGACATATTAGTCCAGATTACGCAGTTATTGAGCAAAGTGGTTTATACCCTAATAGTATCAGAGGTAGAAGTGAATACAGTCTTTTAGATATGAAAAATAATGAACGAAATAACTTTAATGAAAGCTTAGATACTGCCACTTGGGAAAATACAGAATCAGATTATATTTTTAAAGATTTTATTGGTGAAATTAAAGAAAGAAACATGAAAATAATGTTGGATATTAATTTTGAGTATGTATCAAACAAATTTTTTGCCTTTGAAGCCTTGTTAATGGAAGGGCCTAAATCAAAATATATTGATTGGTTTTTTGTAGAATCGTGGAATAATATAACAGATATGGATAATATAGATTCTTGGAATCCACTTTTACTATATACAGGTACAAGTACAATAGGGGTAGAAGAAAGAGCAGGAGTAAAATACCGTAGAAGCTTTGTAGAGGTAAAAGAAGCATATACAGAAGGAATAAAAAGAGAATTAATAACTTGGAATAGAGAAAATTTAAAATATAAAAGTCATAAAAATAATAGGCAGACAGTTCTTTTGAATTTGGAAAATGAAGTTTTGAAAAAATATCTTTTTGAAGCTAGCTTAAAATGGGTAAATATGGGAATAGATGCTTATAAAATAAGCTGTATGGGAGAAAATAAAAAGTTTTATAATGAACTTGAAAGTTATCTTAAGGATAGAAATAATGAAATTGTTTTAGTTTATGATAATATAAACGAAAATAAAAAAAGTATAGATTATTATTTGTCCCAAGGTTTGTATCAGTATCTAGCTAATAATAATAAAAATTATATTTTAAGTAATGAAGAATTTGCAGTGTATTTAAAATTGTATAAAGACACCAATATATCTAAAAATCACTTTAATGTTTTGGAATCATTAGATACTGATAGATTTGTTTCAGCTTTAATAAATCCCAATAGAGAATTTGATAAGGAAAACAATCAAGATAGAGATATTTATATGGGACTTAGACCAGATATTATAGATACTAAAGTATGGGATAAGATGAAAAATGCTGTTTTGATTCAATATACCTTAGCAGGTTCACCTGTTATTTACTATGGAAGTGAAAAAGGAATGTGGGGAGGAGATACTCCACATAATAGGAAAGCTATGCTTTGGAATGAATATTTGCCTTTTGCCAATGAAACAGATAATATTGAAAAGTACAGAAGTCAAAAAGAAAAATTAAGTGATAAAATAGTTTTTGATGAGGTAAATAAGAGAATATCTTATCCAGTAACGATTAATGAAGATATGGAAATTTATTATAAGGTTTTAAACAAAATTTATACAGAAAATAAGGATTTATTTTTAAATGGCTCTTTGGATATAATAAGTTCTGAAAGTAAATTACTTATTTATGAAAGACATTATGAAAATAAAATAGCTATTATAGCTGTTAATAATACAAATGAGAATATTTCTTATGAACATGAAATAAACACAGGAAGAAAATATTATAATCCTATTAAGGAAGAAGAAATAGATGTTATAGCAAATAAGGTAGAATTGAAGGTAGAAGCTAAGTCTTCTATAATACTGTTGAAAAATAATTAGTATTTAGTAGTTAGGAATGAGGAATTGAGAACCTTTTAAAAAACAATTTTAATATAAATTATTATACAATGAGAGTAGAGGCACATTGCATGTGCCCAGATATTTGGAAGAATCCTTTGAAAATAATAAAAATTTTAGACAGGATTGACAGGATAAACAGGACAAAATATAAAGATAATAAAAGACGCCCTCTCAGTCACTGCGTGACAGCTCTCCCAGAGGGAGAGCCTTTATATAAATAATACACAAAAGGAGTTGTTTTATATGAAATTTAACGAAATAGAAGATATTTTTTATAAGAATCAATTATTAGATAAATATAATATTGAAAGAATAGGGATATTTGGTTCTTTGGCAAGGGGAGAAAATGGAAATGATGTAGATATTTTCATTGAGAAACCTTATAAAATTGATGATATAATTAAACTTCGTGATGAATTAGAAAAATTAACATTGAATAATATAGATATAATGTTGGAAGACTATGCTAATCCCATAGTTTTATATCGAGCCAAAAAGGAGTTAAAATATGTTGAAAGACATTAAAAATGATTTGATGTACTTATTAAATATGGTAGAAGCCATTGAAAAAATAATGATATATTCAAAAGATTTTTTTAGTGCAGAAGAATTTTTTGATTATGAAGACCAATTAAATTTTAATGCTACCTTGTCATTATTTACATTGATTGGAGAAAATGCTGGGAAAATAAGCAATGAATTGAAAGAAGATTATAATAATATTCTTTGGAAAGACGTCAAGAATTTTAGAAATAAAATAGTACATGATTATGTAAATATTGATATGTTTATTGTCTTTGATATAATAAAAAATAATTTATACTCTTTAAAAGAAAATTTGGAAGAACTTTTAAAAAGTAAATTAAAAGATGGTACTTTTGATATAGAAGAATACAAAGTGTCCATAGGGAGTAAATATTATAGGCATATAGATTTTAAGAAAATTAATGATTATTTGGAAATAGAAAAATTAAAAATTGACAAAGAACAGTTAGAATTTAGTAGTTAGGAATGAGGAATTGAGAACCTTTTAAAAAACAATTTTAATATAAATTATTATACAATGAGAGTAGGGACACATTGCATGTGCCCAGATATTTGGGAGAATCCTTTGAAAATAATAAAAATTTTAGACAGGATTGACAGGATAAACAGGACAAAATATAAAAGCAATAAAAGATACCCTCTCAGTCACTACGTGACAGCTCTCCCAGAGGGAGAGATCAGGTAGCAATTAATAGGTAATAGTTAAGAGTTAATAAATTTTGTAGGGTGTTTAACCTTGGCAAACCCTTTTATTCAACATCAAAGAAGGTTTTGATTGTCAATTATCAATTATAATAGTGGGGTGAAAAAATGAAAAGATGGGAAGAAAGAATTTCTGATTTAGAAAATGCAATATCTCGTTTAAATGAAGCAATAGAAGACAGTAGAAATTATTCAATAGAAAGCTTGAAAGATGCTGTTATTCAGAGATTTGAATTTTCTTTAGAACTTTCTTGGAAGGCTATGAAAAATTATTTGAATTATCAAGGAATATTAGAAGCGATAACTCCAAAACAAACAATAAAAGAAGCTTTTGCAAATGGTTTAATAAAAAATGGTGAAACATGGATAGATATGTTAAATGATAGGAATTTAACTTCTCACACTTATAATCAAGCTGATGCAGATGAAATTTACAAGGCAATAGTAGAGGAATATTATGAGGAGATGCTTTCTAATTTGAACAATCTAAAATCAAAGGATGTAGAATAATGGAATTTGGAATAAGTGAAAAAGCTTTGAATGAAATAAATAAAATTTTTACAAATTATTCCATTGAAAAAAAGCTTATTTTTGGTTCGAGAGCAAGAGGCGATTATAAATATAATTCTGATATAGATATAGCAGTTTTTGGAGAGATTTCTCGTAGGGAGTTTATCAGATTATATGGTGACTTAATGGAAAGTGATTGTATTTATAAGATAGATTTGGTACATTTTGAAAAGTTAAAAAATGAGGAATTAAAAGAAAATGTTTTGAATGAAGGAATAGAATTTTAAAGGCAATTATAAGTTAGTATTTAGTAGTTAGGAATTAGAAAAGCAATTAGGAATTAGTAGTTAGGAATGGGAAGAATAGAAAATTGAAAATTGATAATGGACAATTTAAAAAGATTAATCACAAAGAAAAGAGAAAAAGAGGAACACAAAGAAAAAATATTAAATAAAAGTAGGGGCACATTGCATGTGCCCAGATATTTGGGCAAACCCTTTGAAACATAAAAAAATTAAAATCTTAGCAACAAATTTAAATGAAGTCGATGAAAGAATGGAAAATTTGAACCACGATTTGGCACAAGATAAGAAAGGAAATAAATGTTAGAACTAGAAAGTTTTGAAAAAGCTTTGAAATCATTAGAAGAACTAAGTAAACAAACCGAAAATAAGCAGTTAATGGATAGTTTCCCTGAAATCCTAAAAAGAGGATTAATTGTAGGTCTGATTCAAAATTTTGAATTTACATATGAATTATCATGGAAATATATTAAGAGATGGCTTGAAAATAATTTGGGGAATACAGAAGTAGACGGAGTTTCAAGGAGGCAATTATTTCGATTAGCCATTGAAAACAAGTTGATTGAAGATGTTGAAACTTGGATGAAATATCATTATGCCAGAAACAAAACATTTCATATATATGATGTAAGTATAGCAGAAGAAGTATATGAGGTTGCTTTGGAATTTTTAAAAGATGCTAAAAAATTATTAGTAGCTATTGGAGAAAGAAATGATTAATTTAGATGAAAATGATATAAAAATCATAGAAAAAATTTTGAGGGAAAATTTGAATAACTGTGAAATTCGAGTTTTTGGCTCAAGAATAAATGGAAAAGCAAAAAAATATTCAGATTTAGATTTAATAATTATAGCAAGTGAGAAGGTAGAAGCTAAAAAACTTTATAAATTAATGGAAGAATTTGAATATTCTAAGTTGAATATAAGAGTAGATATAATTGATTATAATTCTGTTTCTGATTCTTTTAAAAAAGTTATTGACCAACAAAACGAATTGTTGTTAGAATTGAATTGACAATTGACAATTGACAAAGAACAATTAGTATTTAGTAGTTAGTAATTTTTGTAAGGTGTTTGCCGTGGGCAAACCCTTTAAAATATAAAAAAATTAAAACCTTGGCAACGAATAGCCCGAATGAAGCGAATAAAAGATTTGAACCACGGGATTGCACGAGATGGGAAAAGCGATTTTAAAATCTAAAAAATTATCTCTTGTTTAATCTACTGTTCATCTACTGGTTAACAAGCTTTAAGGTTTTAAAAGATTACCTACAGAGCTACTGAGAAGTTAAGAATTTTAACAGAGAAAACAGCAATTAATAGAGGTAGGGGCAACATTGCATGTGCCCAGATATTTTAGAAATTAATAGTCGAGAATTAATAATTTTGGTAGGGTTAGACCTCTGTGTCTACTTAAATTTAAAACATTAAGATTGTATTTGCCAAAATTATAAATAATCTAAATAAAAATAAAAAAATGCCGATAAATATATATGAAAGTATTTTATGGATTTTGAAGGAGGAAAAAAATGAAAAACTGGGGAAAATTTTTCATATTAGTAATGACACTGTTTACTTTGATATCATGTAGTGAAAAAGGAAGTGGTGGAGGAGGAGTAACTAGTATAAATGTATCCAAAGATGATGGGTTAGCAAGATTAATTGCAAATAACATTAATGAATTAAATAGCTTTCAAGATAATTTTTCAAATGATTTATCTTATGCAAAATTTGAATTAGAAAGAATAAAAGATGCGTATGAAAATGGAAATAAAACAATTTCTGAAGTTGGTATGTATCAATCATCTTCTAGAGATAGTATTGATAGATATATTTCAAGTAGAAATTGGTTGAATTTTAATAATATCAGCTTAACTCATATTAATTTGAGTTTAATAAATACAACATTAATAGTAGACCCTTTAGCTAAAAAAGATGTTGAAGAATCAAAAAAAATGTTTGAATCAGAAGAGAATATAATTATTAATGCAAGAAATATGAATAGATATTATTTAGAATTAAGAAGAAGTTCTTCTGTTAATACATTTTTATCTTCGACTACATTACATGATTCGAATAAAACTTATCAAGTTTTTTTAAAGGAATTAGATGTATTAGCAGACCAGCAATTAACAAATCAATATTTAAAAATAATAGAAAAAATAAATTTAGATTTAGAAATTTTAAGAAAAATAAATGTTGTTTATGATATAGGAGAGTTAAGCTTATCAATGCCTCTTAGTACGAGATATAAAATAGGCGGATATGTTGTAGGTGGAATAGAAAAGAATAGTGTTATATCAGTAAATAATAGAGATAAATTAATTTCTAACTTAGAACGATTAAAGACCTTATATTTAGAAGGAAATACAATGGAAATAACACAGGAATTAGCTAATTTTAATATTTTAGATGAACAAATTATTAGTAATAGCTTAATAGATTTTATGACTTATTATGATGTATATCCCCATGATTCGATACCTGGTAAATTAACAGTTGCTAGTGTAGTTTCAGAGGAGTATGGAATAAGTGCTGGTGAAAATTTATTAGATGAATTGAAAAGAATATATTTAGATACGGAGAGTAACTTAGATGAATTTGAGAAAAATAGATTGTTTATATTAATTCAAAATATAGAATATTATATAAAACAAATTGAAGAATACTCTTATTTTAATCCTACTATAAATAAATATTCTAAGACTGTAAATTCTTTACAATTAATACAATTATTATGGGACGAAAAAGATATTATAACACCAATATTGAAAAGAAATAAGAAATAAAGATGGATATAAATTTATAATATTTAATAAAAACAGAGGTATTTTCCTCTGTTTTTTATTAAATAATGTTGTTTTAAAGCTAGAAAAACATAAATTTTATATTAATAAAAATTAAAAAAGTACTATATTATATAAGATATAAAAAAAGGATGATTGTATTTATCATCCTTTTTTTATGTGATTTAGTTTATAATTTTTGTCCAACCATTTTTATCTCTAACAAACGTTAATTTTCTTATATCATTTCCAAATACATATGTATTTATATTTACTGCAGGAAAAGGAATTGTATCTCCTACAGTATTTCTATAGCTTCCAGTTAAAACAAAAACAGTATCTTTATCTAAAGAGTATGTTTGACCTATAGCGAGTCCTTTCGCCTCTTCTGTGGGAATATCTTTTTTTAAGCTTACTGTAAATCTAGGATTTGTTGCATGCCTATCGTCAAAAGAACTTTCATCAACTTCAAAAACAACAGATAACATGCCATCAGGGACTTTTTCTCCAGGTAATGTAACAGCCCCCTTACTACTATCACAGCCCAGCATCGCCAGAGCCAATAAGACCAGCATTATTTTTAAAATCCTTTTCATATTTATTTCCCTCCTTGGAATTAAATCTCTTATTTTAGTTTATAATTATATAGTTAATTATCGACTTTTTTTAGGTGAACATTAACAAAAAAAATAAAATGTTAATGATTTTTTGATTAGAATTGATAATTAAAAGCTTAAATCTTTTTTACCACGAGATGAACACAGATAAACACTTGATAAAATCTTTTAGCACAAAGACACACTAAGAAAAATAATGGTTTTTAAAGGCTCTCACTCTGGGAGAGCTGTCACGTAGTGACTGAGAGGGCGTCTTTTCCTTTGTCTTTATATTTTGTCCTGTTCATCCTGTCCATTCTGTCTAATTTTTTTGTTTTTTTCAAAGGGTTTTCCCAAATATCTGGGCACATGCAATGTGCCCCTACCTCTTTTTAAATAATAATTCAGTTTGTATCAAAATTACTTTATTCAACATGGTTTCAAAGATTTTCAATTCCTAATTCCTAACTACTAA
>Ga0075011_10000492_pt1 | contig 20928 bp, 16 predicted proteins | sample TARM_MetaG_T_14_FD_72354 | JGI IMG/M metagenome (GOLD analysis project Ga0075011, IMG submission 72354) | Freshwater microbial communities from Pennsylvania, USA, analyzing microbe dynamics in response to fracking - TARM_MetaG_T_14 | ecosystem: Environmental > Aquatic > Freshwater > River... | reverse complement strand
GATATGTACTCAGCTTTGTTTGATATGTTATATCAGACAAAGCTTTTCGGGTTTACATGTAATTACTTAAGATACGCCCGCATGGAGGTGATACATGAACGACTCAAAACCCTTCAAGGGTTGACATTTCAATTGATTACGTGTGTTAAGTTGCCAGATTTACACTTAATTGGAGGCGCTACAGGCAGAACAACCGATGATTTCGAATCATACATTAATTACTGTGAATAAAATCTTCGGGCACTTCCAAAGACTAGGTGAAATTTGTCTTGGGAAGCGGACAACAGATCTTAAAATTTGATCGAATTACAAACTCAATTACTAAGGCTTTATTGTTAAACGATGAATAACAATGAGTTATGATGTAAAAGTGATCTGATAATAGTCGAGCCTAAGATAAAAATGTCTCACTTAAGGCCAAACTGAGATTTCAGTTAAGAACAGTATATTGATTAGTGACCTTTATTTTGTAACGTTTAAGTTAATAGTGATATAACTATCTGTTATATAATGAAATGTCCTGATTTTCAAAGTAAGGGAACAAATATATTTTATCGCCATTAAAACTAATGGATTTGTGTATTTTGTACTTAAAGTGATTGAATTTAATATGAAATGTTAATTTCACAACATGCGTATTGAACTCACAACTGCCCCTTTATGTGTTTCGATTGCGATTTGCCCCAGAGTATGGTTTGAAGTTTGACCTACTTTTATTATCACAAATACATCTAGTGATGTGACCAAATTTGCTTATTCCCAACACACCCATCCTCTCTAAATATAAGAGGATGGGTAGATTATAATCCCGTACTAAGCGTATGTAGCCAAGAGGTGACGGTATCGTGCTAGATTAACCTGAAAACACTTCCTTTAAGTGTGCTTTATACCTTTCAAAGTCGCTTTCTATCTGAGGATTTTTTATAACGTCATTACACATAAAGGTTTTGATAGGAGTCATTCCTAAAAACTGATGGGCTTTATGAAATGGCAAGTAAACACCGTCAATACCGGCTCCTTCAAAAAACTGAGAAGGATCAGTAAATGCTTCTTGAGGAGCATTCCACGTAACCGAAAGCATATACCTTTTGCCTTGAATTAACCCACCTGAACCGTAGTTTTTTTCGCTATCATTCCTTGTTCGTCCGTCGCTTTGGTACAAACGGCCATGACCAACAGTAAACACGTCATCAATATACTTTTTCACAATCCACGGAGTTCCCATCCACCAAGCTGGATTCTGATGAATCACGATATCAGACCATAACCATTTTTCTATTTCAGTTTCTATGTCGTAGCCGCTATCGATCTCAGTAACTTTCACATCATGGTGCAACTCAGTTAGATAGTTTTTAGCTAGTGCAGCCAAGCTATTATTAAGGGTGCCTTTAGAATGAGCATACTGCTTACCTCCATTGATGATTAAAACTTTACTCATTTTTATTCATCCCACTTGGGTGCGAGGCCCTCTGGACTTACTTGACGTCCGTTACGCTCAAGGCTATCAATTAATTCAATATCTTCATGAGATAATTGGATTTTCTGAGCATCAAGGTTACTCATTAGGTTTTCGCGTTTGGTTGAAGACGGAATTATGGCAAAGTCTTTTGCTAATGCCCATGCGAGTACAATTTGTGCAGGAGTAGCTTTATACTTACTTGCGATATCAATGATCAGAGGATCTTTCAAAACTTCTCCATAGGCTAGTGTCATATAAGAGGTTACTTGAATACCGTTTTCTCGCATAAACGACACCAATTTTCGGTTTTGCAGGTACGGACTTAGTTCAATTTGGTTGGTGGCAATTTTTTCCTTACCTACGGCATTAAACGCTTTGTTTAACAATTCGATAGTGAAGTTTGATACACCAATTTCCTTAGTTAATCCCAAAGACTTTGCTTCAAGCAATGCTTGCATATATTCCTCAACATTATCGTCTGTACCAGGCCAATGAATTAGCGTTAAGTCCACATAGTCTGTGTTTAATTTTTCTAAACTCTCTTTGAGGCTTGGGATCAGTTTTGTCTTGGACATATTATCTACCCAGATTTTAGTTGTGATAAACAACTCTTCTCTAGGTATGCTTGACTCAGCTAATGCTTCTCCGATACTCGCCTCATTACCATAGATTTGAGCGGTATCAATCGCGCGGTATCCCACTTCTAATGCGTTTAATACTGAGCTTTTTACTACTTCGCCCTCTAAGCGAAAAGTGCCTACACCAAATACTGGTACTTTCATAATGTCTCCAATTTATTTATTTGTCGTTAACTATTGATACAAACTTTACGTGGTAGTGAAAGTTCCGTAAAGTTAACATTAATCAATATTGAATTAACATATGGTAATGAATGAAGTCGACTTTAGATGAAATGAAAGCACTAGTAGCTGTTGTGGATACCGGAAGCGTACGAGGGGCGTCAGAAGTCCTCTCCGTCACACCCGCTGCGGTGAGCCGGACCATTTCAAGGTTAGAAGTTAAACTCGAAACCACCTTATTAAGCCGCACCACTCGCAAACTAAGTGTTACTTCGGAAGGAAGCATTTACTTAAAAAAAGTTAGGAAGATTCTCGAAGAAGTCGAACTAGCTGAAGAGCAATTGATTATCCGAAAAGATAGGCCTTCAGGCCTGCTACGCATAAATACAGCAACACCTTTTATCCTCCACGGGATAGCTCCATGTATTTCTCGTTACCAAGCCCTTTACCCTGATGTTGAAATTGAGCTTACGACAAACGAAGAAAACATTGATTTGGTTGGGAAACACACCGATATCGCTATCCGTATTGGTCAATTGAAAGACTCGACCCTCAGGGCGGTATTTATTGGCAATAGCAGAATACGCATTGTTGCCAGCCCCGATTATCTAAAAGAGTTTGGTACACCAAGTAGCATCGAAGAGCTTTCCAATCATAGGTTATTGGGATTTAGTAAACCTGAAATACTCAAAAACTGGCCACTCATAGGTGAAAACGACAAAATCTTCAGAGCAACGAGTAACTTGCGAGCAGACAATGGTGAGGTAATTAGGCATCTAGCTCTAGGAGGTGCTGGCATTGCATGCTTATCTGACTTCATGACATATCAAGACCGAAAAAGCGGCAGCTTGGTCGAGCTATTCAAAGAGTCATCTCTTAAAATTGAGCAACCCATTCATGCTATTTATTATAGAAACTCAGCAACATCTTTGAGAATTTCATCATTTATAGATTTTATCAAAAGGAACCTAAATGTTGATAAAAACGAGTTCATGTAGCTGATCTGTATAAAATTATCAACGTGGAACATTAGGTTAAGAGACTTCCTATACTTCAAGCTATTCATCGATAGCTAATTTAGCAAAAACAATAGCAAACTTCTGTCCAATAGTGAGTCAGCGCCGATAACAGTAATCACCGAGCAATTCTGGCCTTTGGTATATTTAGATTCTCTGAGCTGTTTAATTCAGACCTTAGATTTTAACGATTCTTCGAAATCTATTCCGGCATAGTCTCTTTGGTATCAAACTTCAGGCAAAATGGTTTGCTCTTTAAAGCATTCCAGTAGCATGTACGAATGCATACCAGAGATGAAACTTATCTGAAAAGTTTCATTAATCAAATGATTGAATTCGGCCATCGTTCGACAACTTACCTTTAGCGCGAAGTCATGCTCTCCGGTAACGGAGTAACATTCGTGAATAACCGGTATCTGGCGAATCAGTTCCAGTAATTTCAGCCTAGCTCCCACTTCCGACTTGCTGTACTGAACCATTATTAATGCAGAAACATCAAGCCCTATCTTTTGCTTGTTAAGAATAATGGAATAGCGATCGATGATGCCAGATTGCTCCAGTCGCTTAAGTCTTCTGAAGCACTGTGAAGCAGACAGATTTACAGCTGCCGCCAACTCCAGACGCGGTATACGACTGTCGCGAAGTAATATTTCTAGAATGCGCACATCTTGGCGTTCTAAAGCTAATGTATGCACGATAATTGCCTTTTAACTTAACTTTATGATTCATTTATAGCATTCACGACAACAAATTACGACAATATTGCGAAGAAATAAGCAAGGTAAAAAACTTATGATACTTAGAGTCTCATCATCAAAGGAATGACTATATTATGACTACTCTTGATATCAATTTTGTCCGTCAGCAATTTCCAGCTTTTAATGAACCGTCACTGAAAGATAAGGCTTTTTTCGAAAATGCAGGTGGGTCATATATGTGCCAGCAAGTTCTAGGAAGATTTGATAACTACTTCCGACAATTGAAAGTACAGCCTTTTTACTCAAATCCGGTCTCGTCTAAAGCAGGTGAGTGGATGGATGAAAGTTATGGTTCTTTGGCTCCATGGCTAAATGTGGAAAATGATGAAATTTATTTTGGCCCTTCTACATCTCAGAATACCTATGTACTAGCCAATGCAGTAATGGGGTGGCTACAACCTGGCGATGAAATCATTGTGACAAACCAGGATCACGAGGCGAATAGCGGAGTTTGGCGTCGTCTCTCAGAGCGGGGGATTGTAGTACGTGAATGGCAGGTAAATCCGGCCAGTGGTATGCTGGAATTCGATAGCTTAATACCCTTATTTTCGTCTAAGACGAAATTATTAACTTTCCCGCATTGTTCAAACATTCTTGGTTATATTAATCCGGTGTCTGATATTTGTGGCATTGCTCGTTCTCATGGTGTGCGCACCGTTGTTGATGGAGTTTCTTATGCCGGACATGGTCTGCCTGACGTTATAGCATTAGGCGCTGATATCTATCTTTTCTCGCTCTACAAAGTTTATGGCCCGCATCTTGGGGTCATGGTTATCCAAAAAGAAATGGCGGGTCTACTGAGCAATCAGGGGCATTATTTTAATGCGGATATCCGTGAGAAGCGTCTCTATCCAGCCGGACCAGATCATGCCCAAGTCGCTAGTGCAAAAGGAGTAGGGGACTACTTCGAAAACCTGTATCAATTTCACTTTGGTGATCAGGAGCCAGTCAGTTCTGAATTAAAAGCCGAAAAAGTGCGCGCATTATTAAACCATGCCGAAGTCGCTCTGATTTCGCCATTAATGGACTATTTCTGTAGCCACCCAGCAATTCATATTGTTGGTCCGGATAGTACAGAGAATCATGCTGCGACAATTTCAGTGACTGTCGATAACTTCACTCCCTCTGAATTGGCACAACAGCTAGGCGATGAGGGGATCCTTTGTGGTGCGGGAAATTTCTATTCTTGCCGTTTGTTACAGGCCATGAACATTGACCCGGTTCAGGGCGTATTACGATTCTCTATAGTACATAACACAACACTGGAAGAAGTAAACCGACTCATTGCAACTCTTGACCGATTACTCAAAGCGTAATTTAAGATCTCACAATAGGAATGAAATCGAATAAATACGTAACTAAAACATCAAACTAAATGACCTCCGGCTCAGCCGGAGGTGTCTCCAAATGAATATTGGATGGATAGCCGATGACGTTGGTTACGAAGAGATCAGTGCTTGTCGAAGGTATTAAACAATATTGTTGGGTTAGTTCTGGGTAAGTTTCGAATATGTTTTTTTGATTCTGGCAAAATTGAATCTAGCGATAACTTGTACTCAGGTTTTAGTTTTCCTTAGCTTTTCTAATTTGCTAGCTGTGTGATTGCATTAGATGTCTGATTATCAAGGCGACCGCTCATTCGAGTCAAAGCAAGTGCCGCGAGTACTATCAATGCACCAATCCATGGGGTATGCATCAACCCCATTTCTGACACAATCACTCCACCTCCCCAAGAACCAAAAGCAATACCAACGTTAAATGCCGCGATGTTTAGACCAGATGCAACGTCTACCGCATCAGGGGTGAATTTTTCAGCCAGTTTCACAACGTAGACTTGCAGGCCAGGAACATTCCCGAACGCAAAGGCACCCCAGATTAAAATCGTTGCTACCGCAGTGATAGGGTTTACAGCGGTAAAGTTAAATACCAATAGGATAGTTGCGAGTCCTGTAAAGATTACAGTGAGAGCTTTAATCGGTCCTTTCTTATCGGCCATTTTGCCACCCCAAATATTTCCAATCGCCACCGATACTCCGTATACCAACATAATTAAGCTGATTGCATTGGCGCTAAAGCCTGCTTCTTGTTGCAAAATCGGAGCAAGGAAAGTGAAGGCAGTAAATGTACCCCCGTAACCCAGTGCTGTAATCGCATAAACCAGAAGTAGCCTTGGTTGAGTCAATACTTTCAGCTGTGATGACAATTTAGCAGCGGCTGGTTGCTTTAGGTTGTTCGGTACCAAGAAAGCGCTACCAATCAACGCAATAAGTCCTAACAACGCAACGATCAGGAATGTCGATTGCCAACCAAACGTTTGACCAATGTAAGTTCCCAGTGGAACGCCTGTTACTAGAGCTACAGTTAATCCCGTAAACATTACCGCAATTGCACTTGCTGCTTTTTCTTTGGATACGAGACCAGTGGCGATCGTTGAACCAATGGAAAAGAATACTCCGTGGGCTAAACCGGTCAAAATGCGAGCAATGATAAGGGTGTTATACCCAGGTGCTTGCCATGCCAACAAGTTGCCTATCACAAACAGTGACATAACAGTAAGTAATACGTGTTTACGGTTCCATTTGCCTGTAAGTGCGGTTAAAACAGGTGCGCCAATTGCAACACCAAGGGCATAAAGGCTCACCAGCAGCCCTGCCGATGGAAGTGATACATTTAGGTCAGAAGCCATCGTTGGGATCAACCCCACGATCACAAACTCCGTCGTTCCAATAGCAAAGGCGCTGAGCGTCAATGCAAGAAGTGCTAATGGCATATTTTTACTCTCTTTATTTAAGCTTGAATATATACAACGCATATGTTTACCAACGTGTTGCGGTGCGTTGACTTGATAAGGAGAGATTCTGCGCGGAAATGATGTTGCAAAAAATAGAGTATTTAACAAATGATATTTGTTATAAATGCAACAATTAAATATGTACTGATATGTAAATCGTAGGTAAGAATGCGCACAAAATCTGATGACTTAGAAATTCTACTTTCCGTCGTTGATACCGGCGGGTTTACTGCGGCAGCGGAAAGCTTAGATATACAGGTTGCGCGGGTGTCGCGAGCGGTGAGCAAAGTAGAAAGCCAGCTTGGCGTGACGATATTAAATCGAACTACCAGACGGATTGAATTAACGGATGAGGGGTATCAATTTGTAGATTCAGTGCGCACAGGATTGATGCAGTTACAGCAAGCGGAAGAAGAAATTATTTCCCGCGGGGAATTACCCAAAGGGCGACTGCGTGTTGATGCCGCGAGTCCGTTTGTATTTCACCAGTTAGTACCGTTGGTGAAACCGTTTAATCAAGCTTACCCTGACATTGAGTTGGAGCTGACCTCAAATGAAGGTTTTGTCGATTTGCTAGAAAAGAAAACGGATATCGCGATTCGTATTGGAGCACTAAATGACTCTACGTTACATGCTAGACCGCTCGGCAGAAGCCTGCTCTACATTGTTGCTTCACCTGATTATTTAGAAAAGCGTGGCTTCCCTAGTAAAAGTAGTGATTTAGTCCATCATGACACGATTGGGTTTTCAACCCCGAAAGCACTTAATGATTGGCCTCTTAAAGGATTTGTCAAACTGACCCCGACACTGAATTCAAGTAACGGTGAAACCGTTAGACAACTCGCATTGATGGGAAATGGTATCGCTTGCCTATCCGGATTTATGGTGAAAAAAGACATTGCGGAAGGAAGATTAGTGCCTTTGTTAGAAGGTGAGAAAATGAGTCGTTCAGACAGAGAGCAAGTGAACGCGGTGTATTATAAGTCTTCTTCACTTGCCAAACGAATTTCCGCTTTTATCGACTTCATTCAGCCTAAGCTGGAGCTGTAGCTCCTTCAAAGCGAGGTAAATCAGCTCCTCGGGTTAGGTATTCTACTGGTGCTAAGGACAAGCATCTATCCATAAAAATGGATGTCACCATTACTCGGTAGTTGACGGGAAGCGTACACTTTGGCACAAGCTACATATCGCTGTAGGGACCAGCAGTCACGAAGTATTTGTAGCAGAGCTGAGTTTCTCTAACGTAACTAATGCTGAAGTGCTTCCCAACTTACTTAAGCAGACGCGCCGTAAGTTATTGAGATATCGGGTGATGCAGCTTATGACACAAGAAGCTGCGATGATGCTATACGAATCAAGCGAGCAGTTCCGCCCAACCAGCCACGAGAAGGGGCAACTTTCTGGGATCAAGGACATCCTCGCAATTTGGCGGTAGGTGGTCATAAGCTCTATAGTTCAAACAAGAAGTGAAAAAAGGTATGGCTATCATAAGCGCTCTCTATCAGAGACTGCCATGTATCGAGTGAAACAGTTGTTAGGTGGGAAATTAAGCCTAAGAAGTTACATCGCTCAGGTTGGCGAGATTTAGGCAATGATCAAAGCGCAGAACAAGATTACGGGGATAGGCATCATTAAGAAACAAAGCCTATATTAATTTGTCGCTTAGTGTTCATAAATCGCTATTTTTGGTAGAACTATCCGCGAAAAGTGCTCCAATTACAACATGAGAATATACCTATACCACTTCCCAGCTTGATTCTGGGATAAATTGTATGAAACCTTGGGTTCTTTGCCGGTACTGCCCTGGAGGGACACCATGGAAGCGTTTGAAAGCTGCATTGAATGCGCTAGCAGATTGATAACCGATAGATTCGGCGATATCTTCAAGTGAAATACTGCCATGGCTCAATGCATCACTAGCTATCATCATTCTCCAATGGGTAAGATAATCAAGCGGCGCACGACCCACTTGTATTTTAAAATGTGTAGCAAATGCGGTACGAGACATACCTGCCAATTTTGCAAGTTCTGCAACACTCCAACGTCGTTGCGGATTCAAATGAATGGAACTAATCACCGTTGTTAGTTTTGGGTCCGCAAGAGCGACAAGCCAGTTTTGCTGATTTTTGTTAGATTGGTAAATTCTAAGCATTACCATTAGGATCATGCTGGCTAGGCTATCAGCCATTACTTCTGTACCATGACGTCGGGATTGTGTTTCATGATTTATCAAATCCATTAGCGGACGCAGTGAGGACGCATGATCGCTCTTACCGTTGATTATAAGTAATGGAGGTAAGCAGTCCAATAGTAAGTTAGCCGTACGATCCGCAAATAAAAAACGTCCACCTGCACCAATACTGGTTACAGGACCTTCACCATAATGCACAATGCCATCAACGCCTAGATGATGATGAAAGATAGTATCGCCATTAACTATCTGAGTGTTTAGATCTGAGGCGATGTAGTAACGTTGACCTCCTCTCACCAAATAAAAATCGCCTTCATTGAGATGATGGGGCTTGGGATCATTCTCGGTCCACATCCAGCGCTCACCTTTTATCACACCGCCAAACTTTAGATCTGGGTAAGGGCCGAAGCACATTGCCCAAGGTCCGCTTGCCTCAAGCCGAGCCGACAGTAAGTTTTTCACTTTAATCATAGAGAAAATACGAGACAGTGGGTCTGTAATCATTTGAACGATCTCTAAATAAATTAGGTTATATGATTATTGATCATTCGTAGTTTGGTCGCAACAATGAAACATTTGATAAATTAGTAGGAGATAATAATGAAAGATAACTTGGTTGTTGAGAAACGACAGCGTATTCAAGGTGTGATGCTGGGGCTTGTTGTGGCGTTGATTTGGGGAGGGTATCTTGCAGTTTCGCGGCATGCGATCGTAGACGGTTTTAATGAGTATGAGCTGGCTTTTTTGCGTTATGCCAGTTGTAGTGTGGTAATTCTTCCACTGTGGTTATTTCGTTGCCATCAATACTTTAATCGACCGCAGGAGCAAACATTGGTTATTTTGTTAGGGCGTTCACTTGTTTTGGCCGCCTTGGCTGGACCACTGTTTGTGATTGTAGGAGCTGGGGGGTATCACTATGCACCGTTGGCTCACGGTGCGGTTATTCAGCTTGGGAGTGTTACATTAGGTTCAGCGATTCTAGCTGCGTGGTGTTTAAATCAAAGATTGGGACGTTCTCAATTCTTTGGACTACTAATATTGCTGGCAGGATTGTTGTCAATAGCTGGACCGGCAATACTGGAGGGGGGAAGTAATGCCTGGAAAGGGGATCTTCTGTTTGTGTTCGCTGGTTGTCTGTGGTCAGTATTTTCGACCTTACTCCAGCGTTGGAAAATGACGCCGATAACGGCCGTAATGGCTGTATCTTTTCTTTCTACTTTGAGCTACGGGTCTTGGTTTCTGACAGTATACGGTACTTCTTGGTTGAAACATTCTTGGGATGCATTGTTTGAAGTAGTCGCAGTTCAAGGAGTTGCTTCCGGCATATTGGCGGTGTATGCCTACGCCCGTTGTGTGCAATTGCTTGGTAGCGCGAATGCAGCGTTGTTTGCCGCTCTCGCGCCTGCATGTGCAATGTTGTTGGGTGTACCATTGACTGGCGAGTGGCCTACTTTGGGGCAATGGAGCGGGCTAATTGTAGTAAGTATGGGACTACTCATTGCTCTGCGTAAGAATTCTAAATAAATCGCATAGTTAAATTAGAAAGAAGTAATTCTTCTTGATTCTGCCTTGCTGGGTAATGTCATAAACAACGTGTTTTAATCGCACTGATACATAACAAGAAAGTGGCTGTGACTATGACTATAAAGCTCATTTAATCTCTCGTTGATGGCTATCATGTACAACGGTTTTTTTATCTCCAGAACTAAAGCCATAGCGTTTGCTTGTTCTAAGTGTTTAAAATTATGTAACAAGCAATACAAGCGGTGTATAAGACCTCCGTTGCTTTTAGATAATAATCACACTTGTATAGAGACAGTTTTGATACAGTTGTAACAATGAGAAAAAGACGCTAGTCCAATGTGTTAGGTTTTGGTAACTGAAAAAACATGTATTTTCAGATGGTTATACACCTAACAATACGATATTGAAAAGTACAGGGGTGTTTAGTGAAAACCCTGTAGGATAGAATTTTCAGTTACTATATATTGGAATATTCAACGCAATAAATCTCGCGGGTAAGTGGATGTATTGCGCTGAAGCAGAGCTATTGGATGATGACTAATTTTTATTAGTTCATCTGTGTCAAATGCGGGCTGGAATTTTGGTAATTTTTAACTAGATAATCTAAATTCATATAGCGTTCATCTGCTATAGAAAATTTACTTTCCTCGAAGTTTGGGCACACTATACAAGTCATCATATTCGCGCTTTTAGCGGCGGTAAGGCCAACAAAACTGTCTTCAATCACCAAACAATCAGAGGTATCCAAATTGAGCTTTCGCGCTGCGGTTAAATATACATCGGGATGAGGTTTACCGTATGCTTCATCTTCTGCACTGCAAACTACGTTGAACTTATCCCAAAGGTGTAAACGGTCAAACACGGCCTTTATCGTCAAATGGTTCGATGACGTTGCCAGCGCTATTTTTAAACCTTTCTCAGCAAAAAACTTAAGTGCGTCATATACGCCTGTCATAGCTTCACCAGTGACGGAAATACGCTGACATAAGTTTGTTAAAATCAGGTTTTCTAAATTTTCAGATGCCACTGGCAGTGAATATGTGTGGCACCAAATGCGAGCAATTTCGTCAATACGCTTACCCATTGTTAATTGTTCACAGTCCTGGTGGGTGATTGCCACACCGAAGCCCGCAAGAGATTCAATCTGCGCTTGCTGCCACAAAGGTTCAGAATCAATAATTACGCCATCCATATCAAAAATTACTGCTTTTTTGTTCATATTTTCCTCAAACACAAAAATTGGAAATCAAAGTTATTGCTATATCTTAAACTGGCTTAAACAACCGAGGTTTTACCTGAATCAATTAATGTTGTTTCCAATTCTAGTTATTCTCTATTTAGATGAAAAAATTGCCAGCATATACAACACAACTTGAGTAGCTACCGTACCTATAGCAATTGAATGTGTTCTAGAGAGATGGTAACGGTTATATATATCAAAAATTAACTTTACCGGTAATTCGAGCCACTTTTTGACTATATTTATTTAACAGAAATACCACTCTTGGGGTTAGGTGAAACAAAAACTTACGCCCCTTTTCAGGGACGAAGTTTTTGTTTGCTACTATCACTATTTTAGAAAGGTACTGATTAATACAGTGCTACGATCTTAAAGAAAGATCATTAATATAAAGAGCACGAAAACGATTGTAACGTTCGCTCAACGGTATCTTACGTGCGACAGTTGGTTGATAGATGCGATACACTTCTGGTTTTTCACATACTTCTTTTTCAGATTTACCAGAAGCGATAGCTGCCAGCCTGGCTGCTCCTAGCGCTCCTCCCGTTTCTCCACCTTTATGTATAACTGTAGGTATTCCTAGAATGTCCGCCAACAACTGCGCCCAAAAAAAGCTTCGTGCACCGCCACCAACAAGTGAACACTGTTCTATATAGGTGCCACTGTCTTGTAAGACGCGTAACCCATCAGCTAGACCGAAGCTAACTCCTTCAATAACTGCGTAGCCTAATAAAGCACGGTTGGTAGAATGAGTCATACCGTGAAACATACCAGTTGCCAATGGATCATTATGTGGAGTACGTTCCCCTGATAAGTAAGGTAAAAACAGTGGCGCATTTACTTTATCATCTTCACTTAGTTGTGAGATTTCTTCCAGTAGCTCTGCTTCTGTCGTACCAACAATACGGCAAAACCACTTAAGACAGCTGGCTGCGCTCAGCATAACGCTCATTTGATGCCAACGTTGTGGTAGAACATGACAGAAAGCGTGAACCGCTGATTCTGGTGCAGGGCGGAATTGATCATTCACCACGAACAGTACACCAGAGGTTCCGAGGGATATAAAAGCATCACCAGTATTAACTGCGCCAACACCAATGGCACTGACTGCGTTATCTCCTCCACCGCCAGCAACAATGACTGATGGTTGTAGGCCCCATTGTTGAGCAATATCAGCCGAAAGAGTTGCAGAAACGTCACATCCCTCCACTAAAGCTGGCATATGTGCACGTGTAAGCTGGCACTTTTCTAGGAGATGGTCTGACCAGTCTCGCTTAGCAACATCCAGCCACAGCGTACCAGCAGAATCAGACACGTCGGAGATTTTATTTCCGGTCATTTTCAATCGAAGATAGTCCTTGGGCAACAACACCGTCCTAACTCGTGCAAAGTTCTCTGGCTCATTTTTACGTACCCAGATTAATTTCGGTGCAGTAAACCCCGGCATAGCGAGATTGCCTGCAATTTTGTGCAAATCAGGAGCAACCGCTTCCAATTCGATACACTCGTTGTAGCTGCGTGTGTCGTTCCATAGTATGGCTGGCCGGATGACGTCATCTTGCTCATCCAACAAAACTGCACCATGCATTTGACCAGATAAACCGATCGCTTTGATCGCAGTCCAATGCTCTGCGCACTTTTCTCTCAGACTTTTGATTAACTCATTGGTTGCAATCCACCAATCTTGTGGATCTTGCTCTGACCAATTTGGTTTTGGGCGACTAATTGTCAATGGTGAGCTGTGAGTTGCTACTATATCGCCCTGTTCGTTAATGACTAACGCTTTGACTTCTGATGTGCCAAGATCAATTCCTAAGTACATGTCTGTTCTGCCTCTTAAATTTATTGGAACAACGCCTCAACTTCAGCGACCTTATCACGTAACAAATCTTCGAATTCAGCTCGCCCAGCCAACTCTCCAAACAATGCTTTATCTTGGGAATAGACAGAAATAGGGTCTGATGCTTCGAACATGGCGTGTACTGAAGATTCATCTAGAATACCGTCTTGGTACTCATATGGCAGAGTATTTGCGTGCCACTTCTGCATGAAAACAAAAAATAGTGCAGGTAGCATCGCTGTGGCCTCTGGCACAACTCCACGTTGGTAACATTCAATCATCGTTGGAGTGATCATCGCTGGAATCTTGGAGAAGCCATCTGCAGCTACACGTTGGTTTGTATCTTTAATGTAAGGATTTGTGAAACGTTGTAGTACAACGTCACGGTATGTCAATAGATCAATACCGTTGTCCCCAAGGCAAGGTAGTACATCTTCCGTTACATAGTCGTACGCAACTTTAAAAATAGAGTCAGTTAGCGTGCTATCGTGGATAAATTCTTGCCCCATAAGAGTACCAGCCCACGCGATACAACTGTGTGACGAGTTTAGAATACGAATTTTAGCCTCTTCGTATGGAATCACTGATTCCACCATTTCCACACCAACTTTTTCTAACTCAGGTCGAACTTCTATGAAATTATCTTCAATTACCCATTGTATAAATGTTTCGCCCATCACTGGAGCTTTGTCGTCAATACCTGTTTTTGCTAAAATGCGTTCTGGCAGGTCTGCTGCTGGGCGGGGTGTAATACGATCTACCATAGTGTTTGGGCAAGTAGTGTTCTTCTTCACCCATTCTAATGTATCTGTTTTATCAGTGAGTTTTAGAAATTCCATTAGACCGTCGCGGAAACGTTCACCGTTATGGCGTACATTGTCGCAATTTAGCAAAGTAACTGCGCCAGAGTTATCCTCTATACGACGTTCTAAAATTTTTGTAATTGTTCCATAAATAGTTTTATGGTCACCTTGTAGATCAGCAGATAGGGTAGGATTGTCTACATCTAAGGTGTGGTTGGTTTTCAGATAGTAACCACCCTCCGTTACTGTGAAAGCAATCACTTTAGTTTTTTCTTTTGCTCCTTCATCTATTAATGGCATTAAATCATCCTGCCATGGCAACAATGTCTGAATAGATTTGATCACTTCATAATTACAGTCTCCAATGGGACTAATTGTTTCCAGGACATACTCACCATTTTGAGCTCTTAGAGCTTCAACTGTGTTTTCAGCGTCATTTCGAATATTCCCTGCGGCTATGTGCCAACTCGTGTCTCCTAATTCAAGGAGCTTATTCATATACACCGCTTGGTGTGCACGATGAAATGAACCTAGACCGATGTGGAGCCATGTGTATTGGTTTGACATAAATATTTCCTCGTTCTTAGTGAATGTGGATAATTTATATGATTAAAGAACCAATTAAAGAGCTATAGATCACAAATGAACAATAGTGCTAGTTGTGGTCTTTTGCTCATTTGTGATCTGATAATTTACTATTGCACTACTGCGGCATTCGGGAGAAAATGTGGAGTATTAACACGGGCTTAACGCATGATAACGGACTTGGCTAGGCTAAAAATATAATGGGATGTGTATATGGCGAAAGATGATAGTTCAAAAATAGATCAAATGGTTCGTGCCGCCTGGATGTATTATATATCTGGCCGAAATCAAAGTGATATAGCTTCTGAACTTGGTTTATCTCGCCCTGTTGTTCAGCGCCTTATTGCAGCAGCTAAAGAAGAAGGGATCGTATCAGTTGGACTACATCATCCAGTTTCAATTTGTTTAGATTATGCCGAGATGTTAAAAGAAAAATACCAACTGGTAGAATGCAACATAGTTCCAACCAGCAATGATGACGATGAAACTCTAGATAATGTATCGTTTGGATGCTTTCAATTAATGTCTAAATATATAAAAAACGAACCTAATAAAATTATTGGCATAGGTTCGGGTTTGACTCTCAAAAAGGCAATTAACCGGATTGATTTTGAATCTCCAAGTAGTAAATGTGTTGCTCTTATCAGCGCAATTGGTGTTGATGGTCAGTGTAACTATTATGATGATGTACCATTAATTCTGGCGCGGAAAATCCAAGCTAATTATTATCAAATGCCTGCTCCTAGATATGCAACTTCTCATTCGGAACTCAAAACATGGATAAGTATGCGAGTATTCAATGAGGTTGCTAGTATCGCTAGCAGTGCTAGCGTTATATTCGTCGGAGCTGGATCGCTTAACCAAGACACTAGCCCGATCATCAAGGATGGTTTTATATCGACTGAAGAAGCTATCGATCTTAGTCATAAAGGAGCGGTTGGTGAAATTCTTGGCCGCTTTATTGATAGCCATGGACAAGTCACTGAGTGTGACATAAATTCTTTTGTTACCAGTTACGATATTCGCAACAACAGCTGTCCACGTATCGGTGCTGCATGTGGGCAAGATAAGCGCCCTGTTATACTTGCTGCGTTAACAGGGCATTGGTTTAACGGCCTAGTTACAGATGAAGCCACCGCGCGTTGGTTGTTAGTTCAGTAATAGTTATCATTTAATAGGAGATGATCATAGATAGGACAATAATGACGGAGTATTACCAAAATTCTTTTTTCTGATTTACATAGGATCGTGCTGGTTCCTTCACTCAATTACGTACTAGAATGGCTATCAAACTATTTCACCTCAGTCTAATCTTACATAAGGACATCTAAAGATTGTAGCCATAACTTCTCTTAGTAGAAGTAGTAATTTGTATCCAAATCTAAGATTCTAATCTACCTCTTATAACAACCTTGTTATTAGTTAATGGTTCTCCATTAATCAAGCGTAAAATGGAGTTTACTGCTTGGAAGGCCATTTCATTTAGGTTGTGTGTCATACATGGAATGGACATACCAAATACATCTGAATAGGGGACACCATCGATACTGTATATTTTTATGTCAACTTGTGGTCGTTTCCCACTTTCAATAACGGCTTTAATGATACCCAGGCTTATCTGGTTATTTAGACCAATAAATATCTTACTTTCTGGATTGGAGGTCAGAATCTCTAGTGTTTTCTGATAAGCATTTTCCATAGAAAAATCAGTATGATGTATATCTATATCATATTCATATAGGGCAGCTCGAAATCCAGAAATTCGGTTATTCGATACCATAGATTTGGGAGAAGCTCCAATTATTTCTATTTTTTCCTGTTTACTGTGTTGACGTACAATATATTGCCCCATTTGATATCCACTATCCATATTATCAATATATATCCCGGTATATTCACCATCTAATTCTCGGTCGAGAAGCACGAGAGGGATATTTTTTCTTTTTAGTTCATCGATATATTTGGGCTTATATTCTAAATCTGTTGAAATAGTGGATAAGATGATGCCATCAACGGAATAATCAATTAATCGTTGAATGGCATTTTCTTCATACTCTTCTAGTTCATATGAATCAAAAATTAGTGCATCGTAACCTTTTTTTTGACACACCATTACCATTTCACGAGTAATGTGACCAAAAAATGGGTTACTCATATTAGGATTTACAATACCAATAGTGTGACTTTGGTTACTTTTTAAAGTGCGAGCAGCTCGGTTTGGTGAATACCCCATATCCCTAGCGACTTTACGAATTAAGTTGAGAGTATTCGGGTTCACTTTTTCTGGCGAAGTAAACGCACGAGAAATAGTAATTGCGCTGAGTTTTGCTTCTTTAGCTACATCATTTAATGTCACTCGTTTCTTAGTCATTTATCACACCGCTTTACCATCAATTCGAACATCATATCATTATGCGCTGTATTGGTGAATTTAACTTGGTCCCATTTTTTTTTACTCATTGATATAAGCTATAAGTTATAGGGTTTTTATAACATATTGTTTTTAATGATAAAAAACCAAATAACAATCAAAACGCCACAAATAGATTATTTACTCATTTTGTGACAAAAGTTCAGTTAGAGAGCAATTGTTTGATTTTTTGTTCTAGGAGAGAGCGATATCACATATTTTTTTACATATTGGCATTAATCTTTTAACGCGATAAATGATAACGATAACATTCCCTACCATTAACTCACGCATGAGGTAAATAATGAAAAAACTACTAATTGCTACGCTATGTAGTACGGCTATTGCGGCTCCCGCTTTTGCGGCCGATTCAGTGAAAGTTGGATTTTCTAATCGTACTTTGAATGGTGCTTTTTTTAACGGTCTGACTGAATACATGAAAATCCACGCAAAAGAAAAAGGTTTTAACTTGATTGAAACTGATGCACGTGGAGATATGTCAAAACAGTTCTCAGATGTAGAGGACATGCTTTCACAGGGGATCGACTACCTGATTCTGAACCCTCAGGATCCAGCAGCAGGCGTTCGCATTGCTAAAATGGCAGAGCAACGTGGTGTACCAACTTTTATTTTGGATAGTGACATCTCGCTGGATGCTCCAGTTGTGACTAGAGTTCAGGCAAACAATGCAGTCAATAACCAGATGATTGGCGAATATGCTGTTGAACAATTTGGTGAAGAGCCGATGAAATGTATCATCATCTCAGGTAACCAAGGAAATTTAGTTGGTGAAGCTCGCCGTACCAATTTTGTGCGCGGAGTCATGGAAACACAATTGCGAAAATTTAACCGCACCAATCTAACTATTTTGAGTCAGGGTTGGGGTAATTGGGATCAACAAGGTGGCTTGAAAGCGATGGAAGATTTGATTGTCGCTAATAGTGATCTGAACTGTGTTTACTCCGAAATGGATGATATGGCGTTAGGTGCGATAAGAGCTCTTAAAGCTGCCAATAAACTGGGACAAGTAAAAGTATTTGCACACGATGGCTACAAAAAAGGCATTGAAGCAGTTGTAAAAGGCGAATTACAAGCTTCAGCTTCTAACAATCCAGATGCACTGACTCAAACTATCTTGGATATTGTAGATAATTACGACAAGGGGCAAACAGACTATCCCGATTACGTATACATCACACCGGTGCTGATCACTAAAGATAACGCAGATAAACTCTACAACCCTGAGTCTATTTTTTAACTGTTTAAACCACTCCCTTGCTATGCGCTAGGGAGTGCATTTTTATTGAGGCTTATCATGTCTGAATTAGCGGTTAACATGAAAGGAATCAAAAAAAGTTTTGGCGGAGTGCATGCGCTGAAACATGTTGATTTAGAAGTAAAAAAAGGTTCTATTCACGCCTTGGTTGGAGAGAATGGAGCTGGGAAATCCACTTTGATGAAAGTGATTTCTGGTATTCATCCCAAAGATGATGGTGAAATGTATATACATGGAAAATTGGTTGATTTTACCAGCCCGAAGGAAAGTCAAAAAGGGGGGGTTGGTATTATTCACCAGGAGCTGGCTCTTTCACCGGATCTAACTGTGGCAGAAAATATTTTCTTAGGTGATCTCGGTTTCGGTTCACCATTTATCAGCCAGAAAATGCTTAATCAGAAAGCAAAAGAGGCTCTTAACCAGCTCGGTTTTGATATCAGTCCAACTCAAAAAGTGAGGCAGTTGAGTGTGGCTTATCAACAAATGGTCGAAATTGCCAAATGCTTAGCGAAAAATGTAAGTGTCTTAATATTAGATGAACCAACTGCAGTATTATCAGACCGAGAAATCGATATTCTTTTTACAAAACTCGAAGAGTTTAAGAAACGTGGAGTATCTATTATTTATATTTCGCACCGTCTAGAAGAAATTTTCCGCATATGTGACGCTATTACTGTCATTAAAGATGGCGAAACCGTAACTAAACTCGATCCAAGTACCTGTAGTGAAAACGATATTATTTGCAGTATGGTTGGTCGTGAATTTAGCGGGTTATTTCCGAGAAAGACAGAACCATCAGATAAAGTTGTACTTGAAATAGAGAATTTAAGTACTAAAAATTTTTTACGCAATATAAATATGACGGTAAAAAAAGGTGAAATTGTAGGCCTGGCAGGGTTGGTTGGCTCTGGTCGTACAGAAATTGTACGCTGCTTATTCGGTGTTGATAAATATGAAACCGGAACTATTAAAAAGAATGGTATGTCGCTACATATAAAACATCCAGCAGATGCAGTAAAACTAGGTATTGGGATGGTACCAGAAAGCCGAAAAGAACAAGGTGCTATTTTAAGTCGACCGATACGTGACAATATTACGCTATCCAATTTAAAGGCTACATCTAAATTTGGAATAATTTCGCATGCAAATGAGGTTTCTATTTCAAAACGTTTAAAACAGAGCCTCCAAATAAAGTTGGGTTCTATAGAACATCCTATTTCAAGCTTGAGTGGAGGAAATCAACAAAAAGTCGTAATTGCTAAGTGGCTGAACACTAAGTGTGATGTTCTTGTGCTGGATGAACCTACTCGAGGTGTGGATGTCGGTGCGAAAGCTGAAATTTATCGAGTAATACACAACCTGACAGCTGCGGGCTATGCAATTATTGTCATTTCGTCAGAATTGCCAGAGATAATAGGTCTTTGTCATCGTACTTATACGATGAGTGAAGGTCTTATGACTGGGGAATTAGTCGATGATGATATGACTGAAGAAAACATTATGCGCTTATCTATTCCTAAGCGATTAAATTAAGGTAATACCATGACTTCTATAACCAATTCTCTAGTGAAGAAAGATACCACTCCAACATGGAAGAAAACTTTACAGTTCTTCGCGAATAATTCTACCAGTGTCGTATTCTTTGTTTTACTTATTGCGGCTGGATTATTGTCGGATAATTTCTATACCGCATCAAACATTACGAATGTATTACGACAGAGTGTACCACTTGGGCTAGTCGCACTTGGTATGTTTTATGTGATTTTGACAGGAGGCATTGATTTATCAGTAGGTTCCATTATGGCTCTGGTCTCGGTCATCGTAGCAATGCTGATACCATCGTTAGGAGTACCGATGGCGATCGTAGTAGGCATAATTTCTGCTACCGTCGTTGGTTGTGTAAGCGGCGGACTAGTCGCTTACTTTAGAATTGCTCCTTTTATTGCAACGCTAGCTATGATGACCGTAGCTCGCGGAGTTACGATGCTTATTTCTAAAGGTCAGCCAGTTTTTGTTGATGACATGTCTTTTGTAAACTTTGGCTCAGGATATCTATTAGGCTTGCCATTACCCGTATATGTTTTTGTTGTTATAGGTCTATTAGCCCATTTTGTATACAAAAAGACATCTTTTGGTCGATTGGTGATTTCTATTGGCTCAAATGAGATCGCAACACACTTTGCTGGTATTCGAGTAGAACGCTTTAAATTCGCAGTTTATGCAATCAGTGGTCTA